>LDZT01007427.1_pt1 | contig 25390 bp, 22 predicted proteins | sample 615521 | NCBI WGS metagenome assembly LDZT01 (sample SAMN03408292, study PRJNA278302) | terrestrial metagenome | isolation source: oil reservoir sample SB1 | place: USA: Alaska, North Slope, Schrader Bluff formation | collected 2011-09
CGAAGAGAAGTTCCAGGAGCCGTGTACGGCAAACGTACGCACGGTTCTGTGAGAGCAAAGAAAGTTGGACTAATTATCCAACTTTCTAGCTACTCGATTGGTTGAAAATTCAGGTCTGGTTATAAATAATGACCTTTAGGTACTTTTTTTTATTTTCATATTATAATATAATAAACAATGAGTATAAAAATGAAATAGTAATTGGCTGGAGGTTAAGATGAATATATCATTTATACATACCGCAGATCTACACATTGGCAAGAAATTCAATGTTAATTTCAATAGTGGGGAAGGAAAAAAGAGAAGAAGAGAAATCTGGGAAACCTTTGACAAAATTATTGAAGTATGTATCAGAAATAATATTGGATTCTTACTGATAGCTGGAGACTTGGTTGATGCAAAGTATTGTACATTTGATGATATGAAGAGACTATCCTCCAAATTTTCAGAAGCAAAAAATACGGAGATTATCATTACAACGGGCAACAGAGACCCTTATACAAACTACTCACTTTACAGATTTATTGATTGGTCCGACAACGTTCATATTGTTGACACAACAGACCAGATAAAAAAGATTGGATTCAAAGATAAAAGCCTTTGTATTTTTTCTGTCGGGTTGGACACAAAAGAAAAGCAAAACGAAAGAACATGTTTGTATAACATTGAGGTAGACCCCTCTGATATCAATATACTACTTGTACATGGCGATATTTTTGACAACGATACCGCTGATGTGAGAATCGATATAAAGAAAATTGAAAACTTATTTGATTATGTAGCCTTAGGACACGTGCACCAATATACAGAGTATTCTGAGAAAGTCATTTATCCCGGAACACCGGAACCCCTCGATTTTTCGGAAAAAGGACAACATGGAATAGTATTCTGCAAATTGAATAAAAGTAATTTAGAAAAGGTTTTTGTACCTACTGCCAAGAGTAGATTTATTACAAAAGAAATATTTTTGCAACCGGATTTCAACTATGAAAAAATATTGGATATAATAAAATTTTCAGGGGATTATATATCAGCATCAAAGGATTATTACAGGATTGTATTGACAGGCAAAGTAGACATGGCGATTGATATGAACAGGTTAAAATCAGAGGCTTCCAGCTTTTTTCAGTACATTGAGTTTGTTGATGACTACCTTTATCAAATAGATTACGATTATTGGATTGAAGAAAATAGCGATAATATTGTAGGTCAGTATTTCAAACAATTTAAAGCTTCTGAGACAGAAAATCTAGACAGACAGAAATCATTGTTGTTAGGGCTGGGAGTTTTGTTAGGGGAAAAGGAGAACGACAGATGATAATTAATGAAATCAGATTGCTCGATTTTGGAAAATTCAAAGATATGTCAATCAAATTGGACAAAGGAATTAATGTTATTTTTGGCCATAATGAAGCTGGCAAAAGCACAATCCATAGATTTATTGAAGGGATGTTTTATGGATTGTCAGATACTAGCAAATACAAGCCTTGGTCAGGTGAATCCTTTGCTGGGCAGATAATCTACTCAACCAATGAAGGCAAGGTGTCCTTGACAAGAGATTTCAAGAATAAAACAGTCACTGCTGAGGATGTCGGGACAGAAGAAGACATCCGGGATTTTTTTTCGAGAAATAAAAAAACAGGTCTAATAGAACCGGGAAAGACTATATTTGGTGTGAATAAAAGGGTTTTCAAGAATAGCTTCAGCATCAATCAACTTGGTAGTAAAACAGACGATGAGTTGCTTGCTGAAATAAAGGAAAAAATAGAAAATCTTGCTAAATCAAGAGACGAAACCATCAAGATGGCGGAGGCTTTCAATGGATTGAAGAAAATGAGCGATGAGATAGGCAATGAAAATGATATCACAAGTCAGTTGGGATTTATCAGACATAAAATCGAAGCATTGATGGATGAAAAGAAAAAAAGGAATGATCTGAATTTGAGGTTTAACAGAAAGTTGGTTTTAGTCGATGTCTATAACAAACAGTTGAATTTCAGAAAGGAAGAGCTTTCCAAAATCAACGAAATAGTGGATGAACTAGAAAACGAAAAACTATCAGCAACATACGATAAAGCTGTTCAATTACAGAAAGATATTGATGCTTTAAATGCTGAAATTGGCAATTCAAAATCCATTCTGGAAATAACGATGGAAGAATATGAAAAACTGATTAGAACGATATCCAGAATCGAACAATTGGAAGAACTTGAAAATGATCTAAAAACACAAATGGCTGAATTAAAGAAAGAAGTTGATGATATTAAAAGCAGCTATATTGTCAATTTCGACTCAGATGAATACAAAAAATTGGAAACAAGTTATGAAATGTATCAAAATGATAAAGATGTTTTGGACCGACTTGGGTCCAGAATAGATACCATTAAACAGGAAATGGCGGTATATGAGAAAAAAAATCACGGTAAAATCCTTGAATCGTTTGAAAAATTCAGTGACAACATCAGGGAAATCAGATATCTGAAAGGTATAATGGACAGTGACATCATTACCGTTATGACCCAAAAACTCAAGAAAGAAAAAAGAAATAAGAATATCAAACTGATTGTTGCTTTTTTTCTGGCTTTAGCCATTGTTGTTGGCACATATTGGTCTGTCATTTATTATGGCGCTAATATGTTCTATGCCATTCTTGCTAGTCTTATAGTGCCAATGCTCATTGTTAAAAACACAACAAGAAGTACGAATCTGATCAAATCATTAAAACTTGAGATACACACAGCCAATGAGAAAAAAGTGAACAGCAAGGAGTTGCTTAGCTATCTGGTAGAGGAAAACAATCAGTTGATAATAAATACGGATTGTAGTAATTTCAACGAATTAAGGTCAAAGTATAATATTTCGCTGAGTGAGATCCATAACACTGAAGAACGAAAAAAAACACTAGAAACCTTGAAAGAAGAATATAATTTTGTTAAAAGAAAATTTGACGACAAAGAAGTTGGTTTGCTTAAAATTTTGAAACCGTTCGGTTATGAAAATCTCAGTGATGATATAATTCGGGATGTGACGGATAAAATACAGGAATCAAACATCAAATTCGACCAATTAAACTCATTTGAACAGAATTTCGAAAATTTGGAGAATGAACTGGAAGTCACTATCAGAGAAAGAGAAAATCACTTCAGCTTGATTGAAGTGATACTTGAGAATAATAATGTCGAATCCATTGAAGAGTTGAAGCATCAGATCAGTGAGCAAAAAGACCTACAAGGTAAAATTGTTGAGAGAAAGGATAAGAATTTGGAACTGACTGCTTTGCTTGGCGGACATTCCATGGAAGAATTACGTGAAAAAATTGAACGTTCAGGTAAAATATTTCAAGAATTGCCATATAAAGACAAAAATCAAGTTTACAACAAAAGGGATGACATTCTTGAAGATATCATAGCCTTGGAAGAAAAGTATGATAAGTTGATAAACAATTTATCTGATGAACGAGACCAGGCAAGAGTGCTTGTCGAAATCTTGGAGGAGTTAGAATACTATACTCACCTAAAAGAACAATTGATTTACAATAAGCAACTGATAGATGAGGCAAACAGAAATATTTCAGGATTGTCTGCAATTATTCAAGAAGAATTCCTCCCGAAGCTAAACAGAAAAATAAATTACTATATGAATATCATAACCAATGGCAAGTATAAAGAAGTCTTGATAGGCAAGGACCTTCATCTGAGTATTTTTGATGAATATAACAATATGGTGGTAGATATCGACAATCTGAGTGCAGGAACAATCGATCAGCTATTCTTCGCCGTCCGTGTAGCGTTAATCGATATCATATCCAGGGATAAATCATCCCCAATCATATTGGATGATTGTTTCACACAATATGATGATGAAAGGCTTCTCAATGCATTGAAAATACTTAGAGATATTGGAACGAACCGGCAAGTGCTTTTGTTTTCTTGCCATAGAAGGGAAGGAGATATGTTAAGGGACATGGAATCTGAATTTAATTATGTGGCCTTATCGTAGGTGATTGGATGAAGATATTTGGTATATCAGACCTTCATTTAGATTCAAAAAAGGAAAAACCGATGGATGTATTTGGTAAAAATTGGGAAAACCATGATTTGAGAATATTTGAAGATTGGTATCAAAAGGTAAAACCAGAGGATATAGTACTTATGCCTGGAGATATTTCTTGGGCGAATTCTTTGAAAGAGGCAGAATCAGATTTAAGAACAATAGACCTTCTTCCAGGCAGAAAAGTGATCAGCAAAGGTAACCACGATTATTGGTGGACATCATTGAAAAAAATGAAATCCTTTGAGTTCGACTCTATTTTTTTTCTTCACAATAACTGTTATCAAACAGATGAATTGGATGTATATGGAACAAGGGGATGGTTGGCGCAAGATGGAGATGATATCAAGGCAGAAGATTATAAAATAATTAGAAGAGAGCTCATACGATTGAATAATTCGTTGAAATCTAGCATCAAAGATAACACCAAGGTTAATATCACATTGCTTCATTTTTCTCCTTTTGATTCTAAAGGAAATTTGAATGTGTTTGGGGAGTTGATATGCAAACAAAACATAGATTTTTGTCTTTATGGACATCTCCATGGGATAGATGGGCATCGAAATGTCAAGGAAGGCCTGGTGGAGAAAACCAGGTTTATCTGTGTAGCTGCCGATTATGTGGATTTTAAGTTAAAGGAGATAATTGAGTTTTAATGATAAATGAGATTGAAATTAAGATATTGAATATAGATCCTGAAGAAATGGAAAGAAAATTGATTACTTTAGGGGCTTTCAAAGTGAAGGATGAAAAACAAATCAACATGATATTTGACACCCATGATTTTTATTTGGACAAGAGCTCAAATGGCTATGCTAGAATCAGAGTGACTGAAGATATGTTGAATGATAGACAACAGAAAACATTCACATTGAAAAAAAATATTACAACAGATGGAATCAGAAAAAACATAGAACACAACATGGAATTGACTGACGATGAAAATATGCTACAGATATTGTTTGGCTTAGGCTACGAGCTCAAGCATACAGGCAAAAAACATCGTACATCATATGAGTTTGAGGACATACTGTTTGAAATTGATATCTGGGACAATGACACTTATCCTTATCCTTACATGGAAATAGAAGTCAAAAGAGAAGAAGACATCAATAGAGCAATAGAAATGTTAGAAATTGATAAAGGTAATGTTACAACAAAATCTATTCAACAATTAAGAAAAGAACTGGAGCTAGGAAATGCTTGAAATAAAGAAAATGGATTTTAAAAACAAGGAAGAACTATATGCTTATTTGAATAGAGGTATAGCAGCTATTCTGAAGGATGAGTCAGATTGGCTGGCAAACCTGTGCAATACAATTGCTTTGATTTGGGACATGGTGAAGGATCTCAACTGGGTCGGTTTTTATCTCATAAAAGAGGGCCAGCTAGTTTTAGGGCCATTTCAAGGAAAACCGGCTTGCACAAGAATCAAAATTGGAGAAGGAGTATGTGGTACCGCAGCAGAAAAACGCGAATCCATTGTAGTTGAGGATGTCCAAACATTTTCAAGCCATATTGCCTGTGATAGCGCTTCAAACTCTGAACTGGTTGTGCCACTTGTATCAGAAGATAGAGTGATCGGTGTGTTGGATATTGATAGCCCTTCGTTTGGCAGATTTGATTTTGCGGATAAAGTGGGATTTGAAAAAATCGTGGCAACAATATTAAAACATGTGGAAATTCCCCAAAAATACTGATTAAGGTTATCGGTTGATACCAAATTTGTGCTATTGACAAAATATTGATGATATAATATGATTCTTTAGAACTAAGTAGTACAGGCTTAGAAAGAAAAAAGTGGTAAAAATGCCCTAAAATGAAGAGAGCAGTCTGGGTAGGTGAAAAGATTGTAGAGCATTGGTATGAATTATGATTCTGGAGCCTCCACGGGGAACTGTGGCGGAGGTAGGCGATAAATACTTTAAGGCTTCAGGCGAATTAAGGTGGTACCACGGGTCAATGCTCGTCCTTGAAATTATTTTAAGGGCGTTTTTTGTTCGATTATAATTGAGAAGAGGTAAAGAGATGGAAAGAAATGTTTTTGATGTGTTGCAAGAAAGAGGATATATTGAGCAATGCACACATGAAGGCGAAATCAGAGAGTTGCTCGGAAAAGAATCGGTAACATTCTATATTGGATTTGATCCTACAGCGGATAGTCTACATATAGGCCATTATATACAAATAATGGTTATGGCTCATATGCAGAGACATGGACACAGACCCATTGCTATCATAGGTGGTGGAACTACGATGGTTGGCGATCCCAGTGACAGAACAGGTATGAGGTCATTGTTGACCAAAGAGGCTATTGCTTCAAATGGTGAAAAGTTTAAGGAAGTGTTTAAGAAATTTCTGGATTTCAATCAGGATAAAGCCTTGATGGTGGATAATGCTGACTGGTTGCTTAATCTGAATTACGTTGAATTCCTAAGAGAGATTGGCGTGCATTTCTCTGTCAACAGAATGCTGGCAGCAGAGTGCTATAAAAATAGGATAGAGAAGGGGCTTACCTTTCTCGAGTTTAATTATATGATTATGCAGGCCTATGATTTCTACATGTTGCATAAGCTATATAATTGTAAAATGCAATTCGGAGGCAATGATCAATGGTCCAATATCTTAGCGGGGGTTGATTTAATAAGAAGAAAGCAAAGCGACAGTGCTTTTGGCATGACTTTCTCACTCCTGACCAATAGCGAAGGCAAAAAAATGGGAAAGACGGAGAAAGGAGCCTTGTGGTTGGATTCTGAAAAAACTTCACCCTATGATTTTTATCAGTATTGGAGAAACGTTGACGATGCGGATGTCAAAAAATGCCTTGCTCTATTGACATTTATTCCGATGGAGGAGGTAGAGAGGTTAGGGACAAAGAAAGGATCAGAAATCAACATAGCCAAAGAGATACTGGCTTTTGAGATTACCAAACAGATCCATGGTGAGATTGAAGCTGAAAAAGCCCAGGAAGCTGCAAGAGCACTGTTTTCACAAGGTACCGATTCAGAAAATATGCCATCAACAGATATGGATAGATCACTCTTAAACGAGAATCCAACAATTATTGATATCCTTAGATTGACAGGACTGATTAGCACAAACAGTGAAGGGAGAAGACTGATTCAGCAGGGCGGAATAATGCTGAACGATGAAAAAATCCAGGATTTTGCAAGACCGATCGTTCTTGAAGATTTTGCAGATGATAAGATAATTGTGAAAAGAGGAAAGAAAATATTTCATAAAGTCAATTTAAAGTAAGGGATGATAAACATGCCAAAGATTAGATTAGCAGTGGTCTGTACCTTTGGACTTGAAGCTATAGTGAAACGAGAACTTATACAAATGGGATATAGCAATCTGACAGTCGATAACGGATGGATTTTTTTTGACGCGGAGATTGAGGATATTATCAAAACCAACATTAATCTAAGAAGCGCTGAAAGGGTCTTGTTGGTAATGGGAGAATTCAATGCAGTCACATTCACAGAATTGTATGACAAAACCTATGATTTGCCATGGGATGAGTGGATAGAGAAGGATGGTAGCTTCATAGTCAAGGGCAAGTCGGTAAAATCGACACTTTATAGCGTTTCTGACTGCCAATCGATTGTCAAAAAAGCGATTGTCAATAAACTCAAGAGCAGATTTGATGTTGAATGGTTCACTGAAAAAGGTGCTGAATTTACAGTACAGGTTTCAATCCACAAGGATAATGTAATATTGACTATTGATACCACAGGTTCAAGAGAAGGATTGTTTAAAAGAGGGTATAGAAAAAGTGCTGTAGAGGCACCTCTGAAAGAAACAATGGCGTCAGCTCTTGTGCAACTTAGCTTTTGGAACAAAGACAGAATCTTATTTGATCCTATGTGCGGGTCTGGCACAATTGCAATTGAAGCGGCATTGATAGGGACCAACACACCACCAGGACTATTCAGGCAATTTGCATCTGAAGAATGGCAGGCTATACCTGCAGTAGCTTGGGATGACATGAGATTTTATTACGAGTCGCAAATTGATCATGAAGTCAAGCTCAAGATATTTGCCTCGGATATCAATAAAGATGCCATTGATTCAGCGATGAAAAACGCCATAAGGGCAGGGATGGAAGAGCATATATTTTTTGAGACAATAGATGTAAAAGATATAATTTTGCCTGGAGACTATGGTGTCATGATTACAAATCCACCATATGGTGAAAGACTAGGAGATGAGGAATCAGTCATTGAAATATCTGAGTATTTAGGCAAAGTTTTTGGCGGTAATAAAACATGGTCTAACTATATTATAACACCATTTGAGAAATTCGAGACCTACTATGGTTCAAGAGCTTCCAGAAAAAGAAAGCTCTTTAACGGTAATGTTAAGGTGAATTATTACCAGTATTTCGGAGAAAAAAAAGAGTAAAGCAGTTGCTTTTTTTCAAAACCAAATCTATTTGTGATATAATTATTACTGTAGTACAATCTAAAAAATAAGTTCAGGAGGATAAAATGATAATTGGACATAAAGAAGATATAGCGTTTGTGAGATCTACCGATTCCTCGGTAAAGGGTGTAGGAATGAAGAAAATCATTGGATCAGAAGAAGGATGGCAAGATTATGTCATGAGAATTGTGAAACTTGAGCCAAATGGATACAGCTTCAATCATAATCATCCATGGCCTCATATTAATTACTATATAAAAGGGCAGGGAGTTCTGATCATCGAAGGCAAGGAGTATCCTGTCGAAGAAGGTGGGTATTCACTTGTTCCTGCAAACAAGCAGCATCAATGGAAATCCACAGAAGATTCAGGCTTGGAGTTTATCTGTATCGTTCCAAAAGAAGGACACAAGTAATGAGAGTTTAAGTCTATTGTAAAAGGGTGAATCAGTCTAATGAGTAACAATGATTTCAAAGTAACAATAAATTCTCCTCAATTTAAGATTCTGGACAGCATGATAGATGGTGTTAGATTACTCAATAAATTCAATACGGTCATCCACACCAATCTATATCTTGAGCAAAATATCATTTCCCATACAATCGGTAAGAAATGTTATGAAGGTATTGGTAAAAGAGAGGCATGTCAGGAATGTATTTCTGAAGAGGCATTTTCATCCGGAGCGACACTTCGCAAGCTTGAGATAATCAATGATAGGCACTACCTTGTGATTAGTTCACCGGTTTATGATAGATATAACAACATCAGTGCTGTTGTGGAAGTCTTTAGGGATATAACAAAAGAAAAAGAATTGGAAGAGTCATTGATTATTAAAAACGAAAAGATGCGTAATGACATAGAGTTCGCCCAAAAAATGCAAATCAATATGCTTCCAATCAAGGGCATCTATAATGACCTGCAGATAGATTATTATTATAAACCTTCAGAGCTGTTGAGTGGAGATATGTTTGACGTCTTTAAGATTAACAATGATTGTACTGGATTCTATATTTGTGATGTTGTTGGACATGGAATCTCTTCTTCAATGATCAGCATGTATGTTAAACAGACAATGAGGGCAATCAGCAAAAAATTAACAGATATCAACGCCATTATGAGTGAGTTGCACAGAACATTCTTGGCATTGAATTTTGAAGACGACAAATATTTTTCAATATTTTTTGGCCTGTTTGATAAGAATACGCTGGAGTTCCAATACATTAATGCAGGACATAATTGCGAACCGCTGATGAAGCGCAATAATGAAGTAAAAAAACTGAAGGCAAGAGGATATCCGATATGCAATATTTTTGAAAGTGTTAGCTATGAAGTGAAAAAAATCAATCTGAGAGTTGGGGACAATATTCTATTCTATACAGATGGAATAACAGAAATGAAAAATACCATTGGAGAATATTTTGGAGAAAAAAGGCTGATTGACTTATTCCAAAATGAGCAAAACATCATAAAAAGAATTAAAGAAGAGATAGACATATTTGACGGATTAAATAGTGACGATTTAGCATTATTGGATATCAAAGTGATTTAAATGGAGGTTACTATGAGTGTTTCTGTTGATTTGAAAGGATCGGGGATTAATTTCAAGTTATTGAAGGAGTTTGAAATTGAGATTAAAAAAGCCCATAAAAAGCTTTATGATCGAACAGGTGAAGGCAGTGATTTTTTAGGCTGGGTAGATTGGCCTATCAGATATGATAAGCAGGAATTTGAACGAATCATTAATACAAGCGAGGTAATCAGAAAGAAATGCCAAGTCTTTCTGGTAGTCGGAATAGGTGGTTCATATTTAGGTTCAAAAGCTGCTTTGGAAGCTATCAAAGGCAACTTTTACAATCAAATGATAAAAGACACACCTGATATTTTTTTTGTCGGAAACAACATCAGCAGCAGATATCTGATGGATATTTTAGAGATTATCAAAGATAAAGAAATTTGTGTCAATGTGATTTCGAAATCAGGAACCACCACTGAGCCTGCTATTGCCTTTAGGATTATAAAAAGAATGATGGAAGAAAAGTACGGCAGAGAAGAGTCAGCTAGGAGAATTTTTGCTACAACTGATAAAAGCAGAGGTGCATTGCTTGACTTGGCAAAAAAAGAAAATTATGAAACCTTTGTAATTGGTGATGATATAGGTGGAAGATTTTCGGTGATAACCCCCGTAGGGCTGCTTCCAATGTCAGTGGCGGGTATCGACATCAAGAAATTTATGCTTGGTGCAGCGTCTGGATATGAAAAATATAAGACACCAAATATAGACGATAATCCATGTTTTAAATACGTTGCTTATAGAAATATCATGTATTCCAAAGGTAAAAAAATAGAAATTCTGGCTAATTATGAACCGGCGTTATCCAATTTTTCTGAGTGGTGGAAACAGCTATTTGGTGAAAGTGAGGGAAAGGATCACAGAGGCCTCTATCCATCTTCAGTAAACTTTACATCCGATTTGCACTCAATGGGGCAGTACATCCAAGATGGTGAAAGGCATCTATTTGAAACAGTCATAAGAATTGCTGATCAAAACCATAAAATTATAATGCCCAAGGATGAGAATGACCTGGACGGTCTAAATTATTTAAGTGGAAAGAGTTTAGAGGATATTAATGAAAAGGCACTTGAGGGTACATTTTTAGCACATGTTGGCGGTGGAGTTCCCAATTGCATCATAACGGTTGATACTCTGGATAGTTTTACACTAGGCAGTCTCATGTATTTTTTCATGGTCAGTTGTGGGATCAGTGGATATCTTTTGGGAATTAATCCTTTTAACCAGCCAGGAGTGGAAGCCTATAAGCAAAATATGTTTGCTTTGTTGGGAAAACAAGGATATGAAGAACTTCACGAGAAACTTTTGAGTTGATTCTGATTAATAAAAATGTTAAAATACTGAAATTTTCAGAGCAATGAGAGGAGTTAGAATGGGGCAATTTATTAAAGTTTTTTTGATATCCCTTTTATGTTTTGCCTTGACGATAGGGGCTGGTATTTACACCTATATCAGATTCTTTAATCCATATGATGGAGAGAACTACACATACGTGGAAAATCCCGCATGGGACAAGAATTTCAACGAGATTGAGGAAGATGATTTGACACCATTAGAGAAAGCAATCAGAACTTCAAAGCGGGTCAATATTCTGGTTATGGGACTTGAAGGGCTCAGAAGTGATACCATGATGGTTGTGAGCTTTGACAGAGCCACAGCCAATGTCAATATCATAGCCATACCAAGAGACACCTATTTTTTTAGGGAAGGCTATGAAGCACAAGGACAGAAAAAAGTCAATGCAATCTATTCCGCCTCTGGGGCACAGGGCGTCATGAAAGTATTTGAAAATATTTTGAAGGTTCCAATCCATAATTTTATAACCATAGATTATGAGGGTGTCCGAAAATCCGTTGATGTCATCGGAGGCGTGGAGGTTGACGTCCCATTCCATATGGAATATGAAGATCCATACGATGACCCACCTCTATCGATCAATATTCCGGAGGGGTTGCAGGTGTTAAATGGAGAAAAATCACTCGAGTATTTGAGATTTAGACATAACAATGATTGGACAGTAGGATATCCAAATGGAGATTTGGGAAGGATTGAAGCGCAACAGAAATTTATAAAAAATGCACTTAAAAAGACATTAAGTTTCCGATTACCTGTCATTCTTCGAGAAATCTATCCCTACATCAAAACTGATCTCAATTTGGCAGAAATGCTTTTGTTGGCTGGTGATGCCGTCAACTTTTCAATAGAAAAATTGGACACTGCCATGATTCCAGGTTACACTACCATGATTGATGGTCTCTCCTATTATGTACATGATCCGCGATTGTTAGGTGATATGATTGATGAATTATATGGTGTTGAATGATATAAAAGAACTCTTCTTGGAGTTCTTTTATATGTCGAAAATCCAAACCGCATGGAGGATTAAATGATTGTAATGGCATGTGAAATAGAATTGCTGATATATGAAAGCAATTCTTTGAAAGACAAAAGACAGGTGATTAAAAGCATCATCAATAGATTGAGGGAGCGATACAATATATCAGTCAGTGAAACAGATTATCTGGACAAATGGAACAGATCCAAAATCGCAGCGGTAACTGTATCTAATTCTCTTGTATTTGGAGAGCAGGTAATTGACAAGATAATAGGCTTTGTCAATAAGGACACAAGAGTAGAAATAATTGGTGTGGAGCGAAATGTCTATTGATTGAGATCAATCTTATTTTTGAGAAACTAAACGAATGCTATCCAGATGCCAGATGCGAACTTGACTACAAATCACCGTTTCAACTTCTGATAGCGACAATTCTCAGCGCGCAGGCTACCGATAAAAGTGTGAATAAATTGACAACAAACCTGTTTCAGGATTACCCTGATCTTGAAGCTTTTTTAGAATTGTCTGAAATGGATATCAACGAAAAAATCAGGGAGATTGGACTGTACAAAAGCAAATCAAAGAATATTTACAGACTATGCAGGATTCTAAAGGATGGCTATAATAGTAAGGTGCCAGAAACTATAGAAGAGTTGATGACTTTGCCTGGAGTCGGCAAAAAAACAGCCTCAGTAGTGTTGTCGGAGGCGTTTGGTATCCCGGTTTTAGCTGTTGACACACATGTGTTCCGGGTAACGAGACGGATAGGTTTGACTAAAAAGGACACCCCAGACAAAGTGGCGGATGATCTCATGTCCAAGATTAACAAAAACAACTGGATAATAGCCCATCATCTATTTATCTTTCATGGCAGAAGGACTTGTAAGGCAAGAAAACCTGATTGCGGGAATTGTATTATAAATAAAGAATGCAAAAAAATTGGTATATGATATAATTAATAGTTGTGGAGGGAAAATGCCTTTTAATATTGTTTTATTCGAACCGGAGATACCGCAGAACACAGGGAATATAGTCAGGACATGTGCCGCAACAGGTACGGATTTGTATCTCATCAGACCGCTTGGCTTTTCAGTTTCAGATAAATATCTAAAAAGAGCCGGACTGGATTATTGGAAATTGGTCAATATATTTTATTGTGACAGTTTGGATGATTTGATTGATGAAAAGGGAAGTGAGCGGTTTTATTTTGTGACCACTAAAGGAGAAAAGTGTTACGGCGATAATACATATTCCAATGGTTGTTTTTTTGTGTTCGGAAAAGAAACAGCAGGGTTGCCCGAAAAAATTCACAACTCATATTCCAGTCAAAGAATTAGAATACCAATGATACAGGATGAACAGGCCAGATCTCTGAATTTGTCAAATTCTGTTTGTATTGTATTGTATGAAGCATTGCGACAGGAAGGATTTAAGAATCTTGTTTGATTTGAGGGTTAAGGTATGATTCAAGTAATCGGTATTGTTGGTGGACTGGGGCTATTTATTTTCGGTATGATATTCATGAGCGATGCCTTGCAGCGGTTGGCTGGGTCACAGTTAAAAAGCCTCTTGGCAACGCTGACCAAAAAAAGATTCAATGCAGTCCTTATAGGTATTATAGTTACCATAATCGTCCAAAGCTCCTCAGCTACAACGGTTATGACGGTTGGATTTGTAAATGCCGGCTTGTTGAATCTTAACCAGGCTATTGGGATAATAATGGGATCCAATATAGGTACAACTGTTGTGACTCAATTGATTTCATTTAACTTTGAAATTTTTGCTCCATTAATCATTGGAGTTAGCGTTGCCTTATTTCTTGTTTTTAAAGATAAAAAGCGAAAAAACATAGCGAACATATTGATAGGTTTTGGTATTTTACTTATGGGTATGGGTTTGATGAAAGATGCTCTAGGTCCGCTACGAGATTCACAGGTCTTTGCGGATGCTATTGTTAGATTTAACAATCCATTTTTCGGTCTTATGATTGGACTGATCATAACTGCAATACTTCAAAGCTCAGCTGCAACAGTAGGGATATTGATTGCAGTTGCAGGAAGTGGTCTAGTGAACATAAGTATGGCATTTCCAGTGCTACTCGGATCTAACATAGGAACCTGTGTCACGGCGCTTTTATCTAGTATGGGAACGAATAAAACAGCCAAAAGAGCAGCAATTATTCATGTTATGATAAAAGTTTTGGGTGCTCTTGCTTTTCTGGTATACCTCAGATACCCAGTTCAAAATTTTGTGTCGATGGTTGATCCGTTTAGAATTGAAAGACAAATAGCCAATGCCAACACTATTTTCAATGTATTAACTGTATTGATGCTCTATCCTTTTTCTGATAAAATTGTAGCGTTGTCCTACAAGATTATTAAAGGTACTGACGAACTCAAAAGAGAAGACTTGAGATATGTCAACGATGAACTGATTAAAACACCCGATTTGGCTATTGTGCAATTGAAAAAAGAAATAATGAGAATGTTCAGCATTGTTGAAAAGCAATTATTGTTATCTAAGAAGACACTTCTGGAATATAACGAGAAATATTGTCATTTTGTGACTGAAAATGAGACAGTCATCAATAAAATTGAAAAAGAGCTATTTGATTACATTATAAAACTAACAGGACAAACTTTAAGTCCCTATCAGATTGATAAAGTAGCAGTTATGTCAAAAACTGTGACAGATTTGGAAAGAGTCGCAGATTTGGCGGAGAATCTCATGGAGCTCTCTATGGTAACGCATGACAATAATATGGATTTTTCAGAAGATGCGAGGAAAGAGCTCGAAGCTTTATTTGATAAAGCTATGGAGATTTATCGATTGGCTAGACATATATTTGAAACAGAGGAATTATTGAAAAAAAACCTGGTTCTATCTTTGCATGACAATATTGAAAGTTTGTCAGAAGAGTTTCAGATAAGCCATTTCAACCGGGTGAGAAATCAAATCAGCAACACACAATCAGAAATTGTTTTTTTGGATGCTTTAAGCAACTTGGAAAGGATAAGCAACCATTCTAAAAATATTGTTCAATCAGTAGCAAGAATTGGTGATTAATTTTTAATTATTTAGGAGGGGTTATGAGGGTTGCGATAGAATTAATTGGGGGGCTTGGTTTATTCCTCTTTGGCATGAGCTTTATGGGTACCGCTTTGCAAAAGACTGCTGGGTCCAAGATGAGAGGCATCTTAGCTGCCTTGACGAACAACAGATTAATTGGGGTGCTGGTAGGATGTGTTGTTACTATGGTTGTACAAAGTTCATCGGCCACTACAGTTATGACGGTGGGTTTTGTAAATGCTGGATTGATGAATCTTAGTCAGGCCATAGGGGTCATCATGGGAGCTAATATAGGGACAACTGTCACAGCACAGTTGGTAGCTTTTAAACTGACGGATATCGCTCCACTGATAGTTGGACTTGGAGTGGCTTTTTACTATGGATCCAAGAAAAAAAGAGTTAAGGAGATTGCAGAGATATTTATTGGATTTGGTATTCTGTTTCTTGGTATGGATTATATGAAAAACTCCATTGAACCATTGAAAGAATCAGCGGTTTTCATGGATGCGATTTTGAATTTCAAAAGTCCTATCATTGGAATCATCACAGGATTTGCTATTACAGCTGTTCTGCAAAGTTCGTCCGCCACGACAGCATTACTGATAGCAGTGGCGGGGAGTGGTGTAATGACAATAGAGATGGCTTACCCGATTCTTTTTGGTGAAAACATAGGGACTTGTGTCACAGCAATGCTGGCCAGTATTGGTGCCCAAAAAAATGCGAAAAGAGCAGCATTGATGCATTTAGTTTTCAACGTGGTAGGGACAGTTATGTTTATGTTATTTTTGAGAATACCAGTTCAATATGTGGTTGAATTAATCTCCCCTACACACATAGAGAGACAGATAGCAAATGCACACACATTGTTCAATATTATTTCAGTTATCATCATGCTTCCATTTGCAAACCAAATTGTCAAGTTCTCGGAAAAACTGATTAAAGGGGAAGATGTCGATAGAGAAAGCGCATTTAAATATTTGGATAAAAGGCTGCTTGCCACACCTTCCATTGCATTGGATCAGTTTTCCAGAGAGGTTTTGAGAATGGCAAAAATGGTTGAGGAAGAATTTGTTGATGCCCGCTTGGCGCTGCTTAACAGCGATGAGGATATGGTTTATTCGGTGTTTGAGAAAGAGAAAATTGTCAACATTATGGAGAAAAAACTACTGGATTACATTGTTGATCTTTCGAAGTATCCATTAACTAGCGCACAGAGAGATAAAATAACTGCTCTGATGAACACAATAAACGACGTTGAGAGAGTGGGAGATCACTCCGATAATATTGCGGAATTGGCATTGTATAATATAGAGAATGGTGGTGGCTTCTCAGCACAGGCATTTGAAGAGCTAAATTTGATGATAGATACAGTACATGAGGCATATAAGCTTGCCATACTTACCTTCAAAACTGCTGACAGCGAGTTGGGCATGGCTGTTTTTGAAAAGGAAAAGTTAATCAACAACATGGAGAAAAAGTTCAGAAAGAATCACATGGACAGATTGAATGATGGATTATGTACAACGAGCACTGGTATTGTATTCCTTGACACGCTAAGCAATCTCGAAAGGATTGGAGATCATTCGACCAATATGGCAGAGTCAATAATTGAGGTAATCAATAAAGGAAAGGTCTTGGTTGATATTCATGGAGATCATTAGATTATAATAAAAATATGACAAATAAAAAGGTGGTATTAAAAATGAGTAAATTATATGATGTCATAGTTCTTGGTGGTGGCCCAGCAGGCTTGGCTGCGGGACTCTATGCGGGAAGAGCGAGATTGGAAACACTGATTATTGAAAAAGAAAAAGAAGGTGGAATGATTATCCAGACAGAAGAGGTCGACAATTATCCAGGCGCTGTTGAAGGAGAAACAGGCCCTTCTTTGATTGCAAAAATGATAGCTCAAGTCGATAGATTCAAGACAGAAAGAGTTATTGACACTATTCAAGAGGTGAATTTGACATCTAAGATTAAAGTGCTGAAAGGGAAAAAGGAAGAATATCAGGCTAAATCTATTATTATAACTACCGGAGCCAGACCCAGATTGATTGGTTGCCCTGGAGAAAAAGAATTCATAGGCAAGGGAGTTTCCTATTGCGCCACATGTGATGCCGCTTTTTTTGAAGACCTTGAGGTGTTCGTGGTTGGTGGTGGCGATACAGCTGTGGAAGAGGCGATTTTTGTTTCTAAATTCGCCAGAGTGGTACATGTTATTCATAGGAGAGATGAGTTAAGAGCCGCCAAATCCATTCAAGAAAAGGCTTATGCAAATAAAAAGATAGATTTCATTTGGGACTCAGAAGTAATTGAGATAAAAGGAAAAGGCTTAGTTAGCGGAATTTCAATCAGGAATATTAAAACAGGAAAAATCACAAACATTGAAGCAAGTGAAGAAGATGGTATGATGGGCGTATTTGTGTTTGTCGGTTATGATCCTATGACTGAGCTGTTTCAAGGTGTTTTGGAGATGAAGGATAATTATATCATGACAGATATTAACATGAAAACCAATATACCCGGCGTTTTCGCCGCAGGTGATGTCAGAGAAAAATCTTTGAGACAAGTTGTCACGGCTACTGCTGACGGCGCGATTGCTGCGGTTCAGGCAGAGAAATATGTCGAGTGTTTAGAGTAGGACATTTCTAAGTTTGACTTTTTTGTCATTATATATATATTGTATTTTGGAATGGGAAAAGATATAATGAACTCAACGACATTTGTCGAAAGAATTTATTTGGGGGTTTTATGATGAAAAAAGTTATAGCGATTGTTTTAACAGTAATGTTGATGAGCATGATGTTTATGGGGTGTACCAAGCCACCTGAAGAAACCAAGTCTGAGATCATTTTGATTACTGACAAAGGAAATATTGACGATAAATCATTTAATCAAGGAGCATGGGAAGGCGTTGTAGAGTTTGCTACAGCCAACAATAAGACACATACTTACATTAAACCGGAAGAGGCTTCGGATGCTGGCTATCTGGCGGCTATAGATCTGGCAGTTACTGCTGGCGCAAATGTAATTGTAACACCGGGATTTTTATTTGAGGTTGCTGTTTATGAAGCACAGACCAAATATCCTGATGTAAAATTTATTTTACTGGATGGGGCACCTCATACAGCAGACTGGGCTACCTTTGAGACCAAGGATAATGTAGCAAGTATCATGTATGCGGAAGAAGAATCTGCTTATCTTGCTGGATATGCCGCTGTTATGGATGGCATGACCAATCTTGGATTTATGGGTGGGATGGCAGTTCCTGCTGTGCAGGCTTTCGGATATGGATTCCTTCAAGGTGCGGAAGATGCGGCGACAGAGCTAGGCCTTGATGATGGAGCTGTGAAAGTAACCTATCACTATACAGGAAACTTTGAAGAAAATGACACCAATAAAGCTACTGCCAAGACCATGTATCAGGAAGGCGTAGAAGTTATATTCGCTGCTGGCGGATCAGTTGGAAAGAGCGTCATGTCAGCTGCCTCTGAAGCGGATGCAAAGGTAATCGGCGTTGACGTTGACCAGAGATATGATAGTGAAACCGTTATCACATCAGCTATGAAAGGATTGGGAACTTCCGTTATAGATGTACTTGATTCCATATACAACTCAGATAGCTTTGACATATATGGTGGCACAACAACATACTTCAACGCAGCCAATAACGGTGTCGGATTGCCAACAGTTGTTATCGGGGAAGCCAATGGCGACGCTTTCGATAGATTCGATACTTTCGACAAGGCAGCTTATGATGAACTGTTTGCTAAAGTAGCAAGTGGCAGTATTTCAATATTAAGAACGATCACTGTGGCTGATGCAACAGGAAATGCTACCGCAGAAGAGTTAACGACTCAATTGGGGTTGGCAAAAGTTTCCGTTACCACAAGATAATCTTGTAACAATCATTACCTGACATATTGGCCTTAGCCTTATGTATGTATGAACTAAAAGATGGGGGAAGGCAAGAGCTTTTCTCCATTTTGTCATATGTTAAAACCACATAACAGATAATTTATACCAAATCAATTAGAAGAGGTCAAAGTGGAAAACTATATTGTTGAAATGAAAAATATCACAAAAGAATTTCCTGGCATAATTGCCAATGACAATATCACCTTAAACCTTAAAAAGGGAGAGGTTCATGCGTTACTTGGTGAAAATGGAGCAGGAAAATCGACTTTGATGAGTGTTTTATTTGGCTTGTACAAAGCTGAAAAGGGTGAAATCAGAATTCATGGTGAAGCTGTCAATATCAACAACCCCAATGATGCAAATGCTATGGGGATTGGTATGGTTCATCAGCACTTCAAGCTTGTAGAGGTTTTCACCGTTCTTGAGAATATTATCCTCGGTGTTGAACCGATCAGCAAGGGATTTCTGGATAAGTCACAAGCTAGAGACAAGATTATTGAACTTAGTGAGAGATATGGATTGAAAGTGGATCCGGATTCTCTTATTGAGGATATATCGGTCGGTATGCAACAAAGGGTTGAAATCATTAAAATGTTATACCGAGAAAATGAGATTTTGATTTTTGATGAACCAACTGCGGTTTTAACACCACAGGAAATAAAAGACCTTTTACAAATTATGAGAGGATTAGCGGAAGAGGGGAAATCTATCCTATTCATAACTCATAAGTTGAATGAAATTGTAGCAGTGGCGGACAGATGTACAGTCTTGAGAAAGGGTCAATGTGTAGGAACTGTTGATGTAAAAGATACAACGAAAGAAGAACTATCCAAAATGATGGTAGGACGCGATATCAGCTTCAGCATTGAAAAGGGAAAGAGAGAATCTGGGGATGTGGTGTTGTCTGTCCGAAATGTAACTGTAGCATCTAAAATTCACAAAAATAATGCGGTCAAGAATGTTTCCTTTGACGTAAGAGCTGGAGAGATTGTTTGTCTTGCTGGTATTGACGGCAATGGACAGACAGAATTTGTATCCGCTTTGACAGGATTGGAAAAGATCAACGACGGTACCATGCATCTTTGTGGTCAAGACATAACAAAAGCCTCCATCAGACAGCGTTCAATCATTGGTATGAGCCATATACCGGAAGACAGACATAAACATGGACTTATTCTTGATTACACGCTAGAGGAAAATCTGATCCTTCAGAGATACTGGCAACCGGATTTTCAGAAGAATGGGTTTATTCGGTTCAATGAAGTAAGACATTATGCTGAGAATTTGATTGAAAAATACGATGTGCGGAGCAGTCAGGGGCCTGTATCAATAGTTAGGAGTATGTCCGGAGGAAATCAGCAGAAGGCTATCATAGCCCGTGAAATCGATAAAAAACATGAGTTGTTGGTGGCGGTCCAACCTACGCGAGGGCTTGATGTAGGTGCTATTGAGTATGTTCACAAACAGCTTGTAGACAGACGCGATGCTGGGAAAGCTGTCTTTTTAGTGTCCTTAGAACTTGAAGAGGTTATGAATGTCAGTGATCGTATTTTGGTCATCTACGAAGGAGAGATTGTCGGTGAGCTTGATCCCAAAGAGACTAATATGCAGGAATTAGGACTGTATATGTCCGGTGCAAAACGAAATACTGATAAGGAGGCCCAATAATGCAGAACAGGAATGATCCAAATTCAAAATTTTCATTCAGCATTCAAAGCATAACCCACAGTAAAGGCTTTTCTGCATTGGGAGCAGCATTGATGGCAATCATTCTGGGACTGATTTTCGGATTTATTGTCATGCTAGTTTCAGCACCTGATAATGCTATTTCAGGTTTCAGCTATGTTGTTTTTGGCGGTCTAAGCCGCATAGGGGATGTTTTTTATTTCGCAACGCCAATACTTATGACCGGTTTGGCGGTAGGCTTTGCATTTAAGATGGGACTCTTCAACATTGGTGCTTCCGGTCAGTATACTATGGGCATGTATTTCGCTCTATACGTCAGTTTTATGTGGGATCTGCCAGGAGGAGTACACTGGATAGCAGCTATTGTTGCAGGTGCGTTAGGCGGCATGCTGTTTGGTCTGATACCGGGTATTTTCAAAGCCTTACTAAATGTAAATGAAGTCATAACCTCAATAATGTTCAACTATATCGGCATGTACCTTGTCGATATGTTGATTCAGGGCAATGCAATCATGTACTCATCTACTACCACACGGACCAGATACATACCAATAGATGCTCAGATTCCTTCTCTCGGTATTGCAGGATCAAATGTGAATCTGGGGATAATACTTGCGGTACTGATTGGTATTATACTTTTCATAGTTCTTCAGAAAACCACCTTTGGTTATGAATTGAAAGCCACTGGCTTTAACAAGTATGCCAGTGATTATGCAGGGATGCAGGGCAAGAGGAATATCATTTTAACAATGGCAATAGCAGGAGGGCTTGCAGGAATTGGAGGAGCCTTTGCGATTCTGGCACCGTCAGCCATACCGGGCAGCAGCATGACCTATGAACCAATCAATATCATTGCAGCGAATGGTTTTAATGGTATAGCGGTTGCATTATTAGGTCATTCTCATCCGATTGGTATTATTTTCTCATCAATTTTCATCTCACACATACAAAGAGGTGGTACATTGACGAGTCTGGTTGGTTACAAACCTGAGATTATAGATGTCGTTATAGCAGTCATTATCTATTTCTCAGCCTTTGCAATAATCATGAACAATGCTCTAGCAAAATTTGTGAAGACTCGGTTACTGAAAAAAAATGTGGTTTCTGATGCATCTGATCCGGATATTAAGGAGGCAGAATAATGGATACAGTATATTATTTGGTGCAAAACATGCTACCGGTAGCTATTCCGTTGCTTCTGGTTGCTCTTGGAGGAATGTTCAGTGAAAGAAGCGGGATTGTCAATATCGCATTGGAAGGGATTATGCTATTTGGTGCTTTCTTTGGTGCCTTATTTGTATTGATAGTTCAAGGATCGTCCATGAATCCCCAGACTATACTTATTCTAGGAATGGTCATCGCCGCACTATCTGGATGGATTTATTCATTGCTGTTATCCTTTGCATCTGTCACAATGAAAGCCAATCAGGTTATTGTAGGGACAGCGCTAAACATGTTGATTCCTGCGGTTATTCTTCTGTTTTCTAAAATGACTTTTAATAGTGATGGAATCACAACCAATATAAGTTTTTACATCCGGGAGATACCCATACTCAGCAAGATTCCCGTTTTAGGTGAGTTGTTTTTTCAGAGAACCTATCTGACTGTACTTATAGGTTTTGTGTTTTTGATTGTTTCAACAGTTGTACTTTATAAAACAAAATTCGGATTGAGACTTCGTGCATGCGGAGAACACCCACATGCCGCTGATTCTGTAGGTATCAATGTATATTTCATGAGGTATGCAGGTGTCAGCTTGTCGGGTATATTGGCAGGTATTGGAGGATTTTTCTATGCTGTTGGAATTACCGATGGGAATGTCAGTGGTCACTCGGGTGTAGCAGGTTTTGGATTTTTAGCACTGGCAGTTATGATTTTTGGGCAGTGGAAGCCAATTAGAATTTTATTTGCAGCTATGTTTTTTGCTTTTCTTCGAACCCTGGCATACTCAGTCTCGCTTATCCCGTTTCTTTATAATTTGGGGATTAACCAGACCTATTATAAAATGCTGCCTTATCTGGCTACCATGGTTGTGCTGGGATTCACCTCGAAGAAGTCCAGAGCACCAAAGGCAGAGGGCATACCTTATGATAAATCACAAAGGTAATGTTAAAAGATGAAATGGAAAAGGTATCCCTTGCGAAAAACTGTTGAAGTATGAAGAACCACCTATATGATGAATAATTTAAGGGGCTGGAGACAGTCCTTTTTTAACATTATAATCATGAAATTATATAATATTATAAAATTAACTTTATTTTTTTGTCTTTTTTTGGTAAAATTAGAGAAGTAACGTACCAGAATCAAAAAGTTGGTATGAATCTTGAATGTAGGGTTATGATAATATGAAGATAGGCTTCGAATTAAATCTACAACAAACACAAAAGCTGATAATGACACCAGAACTCAGGCAAGCTATTCAAGTGCTTCAATATAATAATATTGAATTGAGGGAGTATATAGAAAAACAGATTGAATCGAATCCATTTCTGGAGGTCGGTGAGAAACCCGAGATTATCCAGGACAAGCAAATTGATAAGTTACAAGAAACACCTGAAGCAAAGAAGGATGAGATTGACTGGCAGGAAGTTATTGAAAGATATGACGACATCAGTTATAAGTCATACAATTATGACTATTCAGAGAATAAACAGACATTTGAATCCTATACATCTAAAGCACAATCATTAAATGATCATCTCAGATTTCAACTGGGACTTTCAGTCTATACCAAAAAAGATAAAATGATTGGTGAAAGAATTATTGATTCATTGGATAAAAAAGGATATCTTGCAGTACCCGTTTCAGAAATCGCAGAGCAGTTGAAAGTGGAAATCCAGGAAGTTGAGAATGTTTTGGAGGTTTTCCACACGTTTGATCCTACTGGTATAGCAGCCAGAAGTCTTAATGAGTGTTTGAAGATACAACTAAAGGAAAAAGGAGTCACTGACGAAAAGATATTTGCAATAATTGATCACCATATAGAGAATCTAGCCTGCAATAAAATTCAATGTATTGCCAAGGAGTTGAACATTTCTGTAAAAAAAGTGCAGGAAATATGCGACATGATAAGATTTCTTGAGCCTAAACCTTCCAGGGGTTTTGTCCAGGACAGCGATAATATAAAATATATCTCCGCGGATGTTACGATCAAAAAAATGGGTGATGAATATGTGATCATCGTCAACGATTCTGATATACCACTATTGAGAATTAGCACTTACTACAAAGAAATCATGAAAAATGTTGATGATAAAGACACCAACAAATTTCTCTATGATAAATTCAACGCGTCCATGTGGCTGATCAAGAGCATTGAACAACGAAGAAACACAATGTATAAAGTAACTGAATCAATTCTTAAATACCAGATAGATTTTTTTGAAAAGGGTGAGCAGCATCTTAAGCCACTAGTTCTGAAGGATGTTGCAGAAGACATAAGTGTTCATGAATCTACAGTTAGCAGGGCGACTAATGGCAAATATGTACAGACACCAAGGGGATTGTTTGAATTGAAATACTTTTTCTCAAGCTCTATTTCAAAAGAGGGAGATGAAGATGGCATTGCTTCAACTAGTATCAAATCACTAATCCAGGAATTGGTGAATAATGAAAACGAAAAGAAACCCTTAAGCGATCAGAAGATTGCAAATGAGCTCAATAAAAATGGTATTGATATTTCCCGTCGGACCATTGCCAAGTATAGAGATGAAATGGGTATATCCGCTTCATCTATGAGAAAACGATTCTAATCTGATTGACTAACGATAAAGCATTTTTCCATTCAATAGTTACAATAAAATATAAACATGGCTTGTAAAATTTTACTTGGAGTAGTATACTCTAATTGGGACGTAGAATTTATAATAGGGATAAAAAAAGACCCGGAGGTGCTAATGGAATTAGATAAAGCGTTGATAGTACTGAATTTATTGGTTCCTGAAGCAACAGACCTTGTATTGAAACGATATAATGTTTTGCGAACCATAAAGAACTGTCAACCAATAGGTAGAAGACTTTTAGCCATCAATCTGGGGGTGACTGAGAGAGTGTTGAGATCCGAAACGGATAGATTGAGGAATTTAGGTTTGGTAACCATAGAATCTTCAGGGATGAGTTTATCTGAACTGGGTGAACGAATGATTAGCGACACGGAAATGTTGATCCACAGGATAAAAGGATTGTCAGATGTTGAAAATGCCATTCAGGAAAAGCTTGGTATAAAAAGAGTTTGTATTGTTGAAGGTGATTATACACGCAATGATATCGTAAAAAGAGATGTCGGAAGGAAAGCTGCAGAAATAATTGTCACATTGTTGGAAGACAATATGCGCAT
>LDZT01010953.1_pt1 | contig 25359 bp, 24 predicted proteins | sample 615521 | NCBI WGS metagenome assembly LDZT01 (sample SAMN03408292, study PRJNA278302) | terrestrial metagenome | isolation source: oil reservoir sample SB1 | place: USA: Alaska, North Slope, Schrader Bluff formation | collected 2011-09
TTTTTAGCTCTTTTTCTTTCGATTTTTTATTTATACTTTAGCTATAATATTTCTAAGCAATATGACTTCCAACTTTGGACTTCAGGTGAAAAATTGTCAGCTAGCTTATCTTAATCTTTTCATGGTTAAATAAAATTAGTAATACCTTTTCACTCCAAATCTTTGGATTTGATAATTTTCATCTGAAGATATGCCTGCTTTTTGTCTGGCAATATCAACCTGATATTCAACCGTATCTACACCTTCTAAATTAGGCAATAAAAGGCCTTTTTTGTAACCACTACTGACAATTACACCATATTTTTTTGGATCAAGTTGTTCAATATCATCTATCTCTTCTGGTTGTGATAATATATCAACTGAAACAGTTAATAAGTCAACCTCATTTAATGATACCGAAGGAAAGCGGGGGTCGCGAGTCGCAGCACTGACAGCATTCTCTGTAATTTCCATGGCAATATTTTCTTGTGTTGGTAGAAAGGTACCAATACACCCTCTTAAACGCCCACCTTTTTTTAAAGAAACAAATACACCAGCACGATTTTCAGTTAAATCTGCAGGAATATCCTCTGGCAAAGTCATAATTCTATTATTTTCTAAAAAATATACAATACTCTTACGTGCTAATTGAACCGGAATGCTTTCTCTTTTATCATTCAAAATTAACACCTCTTTTCTTATATTGTTTATCAATTGTTTGTTTATTTCTTCTAAATAAATTAATTGAATATATTCTAAATGTACATCGTAAACTTAAATACTAACAAATTCTAGGTAATTGCTGTCCACTGAGCATTCCCACAATTCTTTTTCCGCCAATAGAGGTATTAAGATATACTGTCCCTTTACCTGTTGATACTACTTTTCCAATTATAGTAGATTGATCTCCATATTTGCAATTTTTCATTTTATCTAAAACTTTTTCTGCGTCTTTAGAATCTACAAAGGCAATTAGCTTTCCCTCATTGGCAAGATAAAGAGGATCATAACCCAGGATTTCACAGGTATCTTTTACATTATTATCAATCGGCAGTTTGTTTTCATCAATTTCAATCTTCACATTAGATGACCGGGCAATTTCATTTAAAGCAGTCGCTAGGCCACCACGAGTTGGATCACGTAAAACATGAATATCTTTACTAGTTTTTAACATTTTTTCTACCATCTCTGACAGAGGAGCAGTATCACTATAAATTCCCTTATCCAAATCTAAATTTTCCCGTGAAGCTAAAATACTAATACCATGATTTCCGATGGGTCCATTTATAAGAATCAAATCACCCTCTTTTGCTTGTTCGGCACCTATAGAAACACCATCTTCAATATATCCCAAACCGGTTGTATTAATAAATATACCATCGACCTCACCATGTTTAACAACTTTCGTATCACCGGTTACAATGTTAATTCCAATGTCTTTTAATGCTTTTGCCATACTGAAGACTATCTTTTCTAAAGAATCCATTTGGATTCCCTCTTCTATAATAAAAGAAACACTCAAATATTCTGGTTTTGCTCCACACATAGCCAGATCATTGACTGTGCCGTGTATTGCCAGGTCTCCAATATTCCCACCAGGGAAAAAAATAGGGCTTACAGTAAAAGAATCAGTAGAGAAAGCGATTCTTTTGTTTTTTTTAGGTAAAATTGCCCCATCATGCATCTTATTTAGAATGGGATTATTAAAATATTTTAAAAAAATTGAATGTATCAACTGATTTGATAATTTCCCTCCACTTCCATGATCTAATGTAATTATACTTTCATTCATAGCTTATTCTCCTTTTGTTGCAATGGCTTTGTTTGTAGATTCTAACCTTGATAAAATTAGTATTCAGTATCGGGTATCGTGTATCGAGCCCAAAACTAAAGAAGATGAAAACATATTCATTGACATTTTCATTCTCTATTTTTTTACCATAATCAACTTTTTTTTCAAAAATATTTCTACATTTGTTAATATTATAATTTTATTCTGAATTTTTTTTACTACATACTCGTTACTAGATACTAGTAATACTTTCATTTATACTTACATTATTTGACTACATACCCGATACTCACGACTCGATACTATCTTGGTAGTTAGTCGTTGGTAGTTGGTATTTAGTTAAAGACAAGATTTAAGAAAATAGTTATCAATTTATAGTTTTCAGTCAAGAATAAGAGCTAAAAGATTTTTATACCTGCTTACAGGATAATTTAATCTTTGCTATTGCTAATCACTTACTAATCAATACTGTATTTTCTTCTCTTCTCTTGGACTCGATACTCGATACTCACGACTCGATACTATATTTATAATAAGCTGCGCAAGTTCCTTCACTGGAAACCATGCATGCGCCGATTGGGTTCTCAGGAGTGCAGATTCTTTTAAACAAAGGGCATTGTAACGGGGTAATCAACCCTCTTAACACCTCGCCACATCTGCATTGTGGATTTTCCATTGTTTTTTCCGGTTGCACCCTAATATTGCGAGCATTCATTGCAGAATATTTCAATCTCAAATCAACTCCACTATTACTGACATTGCCTATTCCTCTCCAATTTGAATCTATTTTTGTAAAAACTTCTCCCATTTTTTTAATTGCAAGAGGATTGCCCTCTTCTTCTACAGCTCTGGTATATTGATTATCTACAATTGGGTTTTTGGTAATTTTCAATTCTATTAATCGATAAATAGCAGCCAGAATATCCACCGGTTCAAATCCGGCAATTACGCATGGAATATTGTATTCTGCAGGAATAAATTTATATGGCTTGGAACCAATAATTACACTTACATGACCGGGACAAATAAAGCCATCAATTTTAGATTCTCCGCTTTGTAAAAGTGCTTTCATAATAGGAGGCATTACTTTGCCCAGGCTCAACAGGTAAAAGTTATTTAAAGACCTTTCAATTGCACTTAATGCAACACTGGCCAATAAGGGAATTGTAGTTTCAAAGCCAACCCCAATTAGAATAATTTTTTTATCAGGTAATTCCCGAGCCAATTCTAAGCTTTGGAAAGGTGAATAGACTACTCGAACATCCGCCCCCTGGGCCTTTTCCTGTTTTAGACTAGATGAACTGCCGGGAACGTTAATCATGTCACCAAAGGTAGCAATTATTGTATCATCCTCTCTTGACAAAGCAATGATATGATCAATATCTGAAACCGGGGTAACACATACCGGACAACCGGGACCTGAAATTAAATGAATGTTCTCCGGAAGCATTTCCTTAATGCCTGAGCGAAAAATTGAAACGGTATGAGTACCACAAACTTCCATCAAATAAATATCTGATTTTGTTAATCCATTTATTTTTTTGATAAAAGCCTGGCATAATTCCTTGTTCCTGAATTCATCCTGATATTTCAAGATTGAATCTCCTTCCAGGCATTAAGAACCTCATTAGCTTCTTTTTCATTTATTTTACTAATAGCATATCCAGCATGGATGAGAACATAATCTCCTTCAATAACCTCTGGCAGAAGATCTATTCTGATTGTCTTTTTGATTTCTCCCAATAAAACCTGCGCCTCTTCTTTATTGATTTTTTTAATTATCTTTCCAGGAATAGCCAAACACATTCTTTAAAACCTCTTTCTGTACTTTCATTGAATTCTTGTATTCCCGATTACGGCCTGTCCTAAAGAAATACAAGCATCATTTGGTGGCATCTTTTTATGAAGAAATAGTGCAAAATTTTGCTTTTTCATTCTTTTTATAGTTTGAGTTAATAAAAAAGAATTTTGGAATACTCCTCCACTCATGACTACCTTATTAATTTTGTACTTTTCTCTAATCTTAACACACATGGAAACGGTAATGTCAGCAAGTGTATTATGAAATTTGGTAGCAATTTCTTCTCTGTCTTTATTATTTTTTAAATCATCAATTATCTGATAGAACATATTTTCAGTATCTATTATAAATTCTGATTCTGCTTTCTGGATAATATTGTACGAATAATTACCTTTATACTTAAGCTGACAAATGGATTCCAGTTCCATGGCTGCCTGGCCTTCAAAATCGACTTCATCTCTTAAACCAATCAATGATGCAACTGCATCAAATAAACGTCCACAGCTGGAAGTTATCGGTGAATTTATATTCCTGTCAATCATTTGCCTTAACAAATTTAACTTTTTCATCTTATTTCTTTTTATAATGGGTAAGTTTTGTTTTAGAATGTCTTCACCGAAGTAGGAATACAGGTAGCTGAAAGCCATTCTCCATGGTTGATGAATTACCTGTTCTCCCCCCGGCATAGCCTTGTATTTCAGGTGTCCTACTCTTTTATAATCTTTTAAATTGCTAAGCAAAAATTCTCCACCCCATATATTACCGTCTTCACCCAGACCACTTCCATCTAAGGCGACTCCTATTACTTCTTCATCAAGATTATTTTCAGCCATACAACTGGCAATATGAGCATGATGGTGCTGAACTTTTAGCAATGGCAATTTTTTCTCCTGGGACATATTTTCAGCGTATACCGTTGAAAGATAATCAGGATGTAAGTCACAAACTATGAGTTCAGGATTAAATTGAAAAACGTGAATGATTCTATCAACGGCTTCCTGATATGCCTCATAACTTTCCTTGTTTTTTAAATCTCCAAGATGTTGACTGGGAAAGGCATATTTATCCCTTGTAAAACACACAGTATTTTTGTCTTCAGGACCTGCTGCAAAAACCTGACGCATCTTTTTGGGAATGATTAATGGATATGGTGCATATCCCCTGGATCTGCGAATAAATATTGGCTGATAAGGAGAATATTTTATTACAGAATCATCACACCGGTTATAGATAGGACGATTATGTACAAGTAGAAAATCTACCTTGTCTGCCAGTTTTTGAAATGCTTCCTGATTTTGGTAAATAATCGGTTCATCACTAAAATTTGCACTGGTCATTATCAATACAAAATTAACATCTTTAAATAACAAATAATGTAATGGAGTATAAGGCAACATAGCCCCAATAAAGCTATTGCCCGGAGCAATGCTCCCTGAAAGATAATCATTTGCTTTCTTTTTTAAGAGAAGAATTGGCCTTTCTTTACTTTTCAGAATATTTTCGGCATCTTTGGAAACATGACAAAATGATTTTATTGAATCTATATTTTTAGCCATTACGGCAAAGGGCTTCTGATCTCTTAACTTTATTTCTCGTAATCTGGAGACAGCTGAATCGTTTTTTGCGTCACAGGTTAGGTGAAATCCTCCCAATCCCTTTATAGCACCAATCTTACCTGCTTGTAATCTTCTTTGTACTTCTGTAAATGGATTGTTGGTAGTTATCCTTCTTTCTTTTTGAAATAGACTAACCTGTGGCCCACAAACTGGACAGGCATTGGGCTGGGCATGGTAACGACGATTTTCTATATCTGAATACTCGGCACTGCATTTCTCACACATAGAGAAATCCTTCATAGTTGTTTTATCACGATCATACGGGATATCTTCAATAATAGTAAAACGAGGCCCACAATTAGTGCAATTTATAAATGGATAACCATAACGGCGGTCAGAAGGATTATTTAATTCCTTTAAGCAGTCATCACAAACAGCAATATCTGGAGGTATTAAAGCAACAGGATATTTATTATTTGTACGACTTTTTGCTATTTTAAAATCTTTAAACCCATTTAAGGGCATTTTTTTTACTGTAATATTTTCTATCATTGCCAGAGGAGGAGGATTTATTTGCAATATCTTAATAAAATCTTTGACATCTTTCTCTTCTCCTTCGATTTCTAATTCCACTCCCTGATTAGAATTACAAATCCATCCCTTTAACCTGTTATCCTGAACTAATTTATGGATATAGGGGCGAAAACCAACTCCCTGGACAATACCGTGAACCGTGATGCGATTTCTTATTTTCATTTCTCTCCTAGAATATTTGATTGAATAAATCAGTATCGAGTATCGTGTATATAGTATCGAGTCAAAATACAAAAACTATAAAAAAATAAGTGCAATTTAAGTTAAGAATTGCCCTAAAGCTATTTTATAAAAATATTTTTTGCCTAGTAGCTGTGCATTTTTATTCCGGCATTAAGGTATTCTATTCCAATGACAATATAATTTATATTTTTGTTCTATTTATTGTCTATCTTGTTTTTTAATTCTTTTACTGCATTCACCTTTTTAAAAAATTTCTACATATGGCAAATTTATATATTAATTCTGAATGGTTTTACTATATACTATATACCCGATACTCGATACTATATATTGTTCTTACCTACAATTGATTCAAGCCAATCATACCAATCCTGTATTCCTTCACCAGTCAAACATGATATTTCAAAAATTTTCATGTCAGGATTAATATTTAATGCCTCTTCCTTTAATCGCTTGATATCAAAAGATATATAGGGCAATAGGTCTATTTTGTTAATTAGCAAAACATTACATTTTCGAAAAATAACGGGATATTTGATAACCTTATCATCGCCTTCTGGAATACTTACTAGATTAACACGAAAATTTTCTCCTAAATCAAAACCAGCTGGACAAACTAGATTGCCTACATTTTCAATAAAGAACAAATCAACCTTACTAAAATCAAATGCCGATAAGGCTTTGTTCACCATATTAGCATCTAAATGACAGGCACCATCAGTGTTGATTTGAGCAACCTGTACTCCATGCTTTCCAATACGCTGAGCGTCACGATCTGTCTGCAAATCTCCCACTAATACTGCGATTTTCATCTTCTGTCGCAGCTTGTTAATTGTATTCTCAAGTACAGTTGTCTTTCCAGAACCCGGGGAACTCATCATGTTAATTACCGGTATTTTATAATGGTGAAATATTTGCTTATTCTTTAAAGCCATATCTTCGTTGCTTTTCATAATGTTTGAAAATACTCTAATCCTGGTCAATGTTATCTCCTCTCAAATAATGTTAATAATTTATAGAAGCCCTCGATTATTGCTAATATCTTGCTGATTATAATTCTTAAAAAACCTTTCTGCAATAATTAAGGCTGCAAAATCGTCATAGGGACGAGGGGGAATAAGAAATGTTTTGGGAAATAATTTTAAAAATCCGGCTGGTGGATGGTAATCAAAATATCGTTTTCTGGCCTCTATAGTGCTATCTTTTTCAGGTATCTCTATTATGTTAATACCGGAAACTTTATTATTAATTCTTTTTTTAATTTCCCTCGAATTTGTTCCGCTACCAACCACAATATGTCTTATACTGTGCTTTTCTAAGTACATCCCTATTTTATGAATCAATTCTTTGTTTTCTACAATCGCCCCTTCAATAAAGTGCAATTTATTATCAACCACAGCAATACCACATTTCTTTTTCCCTGGATCAATTGCTAAGACAATTTTTATCATATATTATCAGTCCTATTTAATAATCCAATTTATAATTATACCATTTATGTCCAGAAGATTCTTAAAGATAAAAATCAGATTGCAATGCGCCTGGCGTGGGTATAAACATTCATTCTTTCCCCTCTAGCAAAACCTATCAAGGTTATATCATTATCATGGGCTATTTCAAGAGCGCTATCGGTAACCGCTGCCCGGGAAATAATGATTGGAATACTACCAAAAATTATCTTTTTTATGATACCTGAGGTGATGCGACAGGAGGTTAATAAAATCTTATTATTGGTATTAATACCCCTTAATATTGCCTGACCAAAGACTCTGTCTATAGTATTATAACGACTAATGTCTTCGCTAAATAATAATATTTCCCCAGCTCGTCTTGCCAGAGCACAACTATGAACACCACCACTTAATCTAAAAAGGTCTGCCTTTTCTTGCATTTCATCTATCAATTTATAAATAATTGAAGGGTTTATCTTAAAATTTTTTGTTTTGACCATACCCGTTTTGAGTATCTTTTGAAATTGTGGCTCTATTTCAATAATTGAAGAAATATGATTAATCTTTCCAGATAATAAATTTCTATTTTTTGTATTTATATTTACAGATTCCTGTTTAGTTTCAATTGATATGATATCCTCTTTGTTTGTTAAAATACCTGCAGTAAACAAAAAGCCTACCCCTAAATACTCATAACTGCCAGGACTGCAAGATAGACTAATTAACTTTTTTTGATTAACAAATACAGTTAATTGTTTTTCCTGAGCAATTAAGTCTGGCACCTTAGCCTTAGTCTGTTTTTCAATTCTTATAATATTTTTTTTAACTCCCCTGTTATTCTCTAACAACAATTCTTATTCCTTCTCTTTTCCAATTCTTCTGCCCTTATAAAATCCTTTTTGAAATTAATATTAAAAAATGAATGCAAAGCTGGATCGAATTGTCTAATTTCTTCTTCTGTAATTAATTTAATCTTTAAAAAAGGGAATATATCTCTTATTGTCAATTTTCCCATTTTTATATTTTTTTCAATAATCTCAAGACAATTTTTACTATATATAGCACATAATGGTTCAAATAATCCTTCCTTATAACTAGGAATGATTATATCATAACCAGATATATTTTTAATCATGTATCGAATCAAAGAACCTTCAATAAATGGCATATCACAACCTATTATCAAATTGTAATTAGTTTTTGATACTCGCAGACCAGTAAATATACCTCCTAACGGTCCTTTCCCCGGATAAATATCTTCAAAAACTCTTTTATAACCAGGATATTTATCTTTTGGTCCAACAATAATAATATTTCTTTTTAAAAATCCTACTGTATTAGTAATATTTTTAATTACCCTATCAACAAGATTTACACCCAGTAGTTTCATCTTACCTTTATCTTTATTCCAGCCAATTCTGCTACTTTTCCCACCTGCTAATAATATTACTGTAATAGGAATTTGCTTATTATTTATCATGATTAATTGCTCTACTATATAATAATTCTTACAACATTCTTTAAGTTAAAAGAGGGGTTACATCTTTTATTCTGATATACCCCCTCTAATATTTCATCTATTTATATATAATTATTATTAATTTTTTCAATTATTTTTTATCTTTTAAATATACAAACCAATACAGGGCAGCTACAAAGAATGCTCCCCCAATTATATTACCGATAGTAACCGGGAGCAAGTTATTGAATAGAAAGCCTCCCCAATTTAAATTTGATAGTTTATCAGTAAGCCCTGCAGCTTCTACTACTGCGGTGTTGCCCTTAAGCATGATACCCATAGGTACAAAGTACATATTGGCAACACTATGTTCGAACCCACTTGCAACAAAGGCCATAATTGGGAAATAAATTGCCAATATCTTCCCTGTAACATCCTTAGCTGCCACAGCAAGCCAAACAGCTAAACATACTAACCAATTACAAACAATTCCTCTAGCAAAGGCCGCTCCCCAGCTAAGATTCACCTTGCCATTTGCAATAGCGAGAGCCTTGGCACCAACAGCTAAATCCCCGGTTTTCCAAAGTTGTGTTGCATACATAATCCATACTAATAGGATAGATCCAATAAAGTTTGCGACATAAATCCAGAACCAGCTATTCAGTAATTTTCCTGTTGAAACATTGCCATTCAAAGTACCAACTACAATTAAATTATTTCCTGTAAACAGCTCTGCACCTGCTATGACCACTAACATAAGTCCGACAGAAAATACGCTTCCAAACAATATTTTAGAAATACCACCCCCTACATAATTAGCCGAATCATAGGTAACCATAGTAGCAAGCTGTGCACCAAAACCAATATAAACACCTGCTAAAATACCGAGAATAATCATCTTAAACCATGGTAAATCAGCCTTGGTTTTTCCAATACCACAAAATGCATTGGCAACTGCAGCAGGTGAATTACATGAAGCAGTAACATTCTCTACCTTTTGGATTTTTTCTTTCTCTGCACTCAATTTAATTTCCTCCTTTATTATTCTTAAATATTTGTCTTAGCTTTAAAATACTTTCTTTACCTTTACAGCACATACTTTATACTCCGGTATTTTGGCAACTGGATCCAGGGCAGCATTTGTCAATAAATTTGCTGCAGCTTCATGAAAATGGAAACTCATAAATACTACTCCTTTGTCTGACTTTTCAGTGACTTTGGCCTTAGCCTGAATTTTCCCTCTGCGAGAGGCAACCTCAATCATTTCTCCTTCTTCGATATTCATTTCTTTGGCATCATGAGGACTTATTTCAACTAATGCCTCTGGATAAATCTCATCTAATCCTCTGGATCTTCTGGTTACTGTTCCAGTATGGAAATGATATAAGACGCGACCAGTAGTAAATATTAGTGGATATTCTTCATCGGGCAATTCAGCGGCTTCTCTAAATTCTACCGGGAAGAATTTTCCTTTACCTCTGCTAAATTTTCCTTTATGCAAATATTTTGTTCCAGGATGATTGGCATCAAGGCAAGGCCATTGCAGACCTTTTTCTTCCAACCTCGGATAGAACATTCCTCCATAAATAGGAGTAAGCTCTGCAATTTCTTCCATAATTTCCGAAGGATGATTATAACTCATTTCATAATCCAATTTTTTTGCGAGTTCGCATATCATTTCCCATTCTGGCTTTGCTTCTCCAATTGGTTCAATTGCCTTGTGGAGTCTTTGCACTCTTCTTTCAGTATTTGTAATAGTTCCATCCTTTTCTGCAAAACTGACACCTGGCAAAACTACATCAGCTAGCTCTGCAGTTTCAGTCATAAACATATCGGATACAACTAAAAATTCCGTTTTTTGTAACGATTCCCGGGCATGATTTAAATCTGGATCAGACATTGCTGGATTCTCCGCCATAACAAAGATACCTTTTACTTTTCCTTCATGAGCTGCATTTAAGATTTCCACAACAGTCAGGCCAACCTGATCAGACAAATCAGCACCCCATGCCTTGGAAAATTTCTCCTTTATTTGAGGATCAGTTACCTTTTGATAACCGGAATATACGTTAGGCAGTGCCCCCAGGTCACAGGCACCCTGCACGTTGCTTTGTCCACGCAGTGGATTTACACCAGTACTTTCTTTCCCTATATTTCCGGTCAGCATGGCTATATTTGCTGTTGATAGAACATTATCCGTACCAGTAGTGTGCTGGGTAATACCCATAGAGTAAATCAAAGAGGTAGTTGGTGATTGTGCATAAATACGGGCAGCTTTTCTTATATCTTCAGCAGGAACACCGGTTATTTTTTCCACTATTTCCGGTGTGTATTTAAGAACAACTTCTTTCAGCTTTTCATAATCTTCGGTTCTCTCATTAATAAAATCTTTGTCTTCAAGCCCTTCATTAATTATTACATTCATTAAGCCATTAAACAGTGCTACGTCAGTACCCGGTTTTTGCCTTAACCAGAGGGTTGCATATTTGGCAAGTTCAATCTCTCTGGGATCAGCGACAATTAATTTAGCTCCATTTTTTGTTACTGCTTTTTTGATTTCCAATGCAATAATAGGATGATTCTCAGTAGTATTGGAACCAGTCAGGTAAATGGCCGAGGCATTGGCCAGTTCTTTAATGGAATTGGTCATGGCACCGCTGCCAAAAGCCTGAGCCAAACCTGCTACAGTCGCAGAATGGCACAAACGGGCACAATGATCAACATTATTTGTTCCCAAAACTGCCCTGGCAAATTTCATTAATAAGAAATTTTCTTCATTAGTACATTTGGCAGAAGAAAGAACTGCCAGGCTGTCACTTCCATGCTCTGATTTTATCTTGGAAAAGTTAGTACTTATCAAATCAAGTGCTTCTTCCCAGGATGCAGGCTCTAATTTTCCATTTTTTCTAATCAATGGTGTTTTTAAACGGTCATCCCGATGTATATAATCATTACCAAAACGGCCTTTAACACAGAGGTTGATCCCGTTTACTACACTATCAGGGTTAGAGGTGACTTTCACTACTTTTCCATCTTTGACATTAAGATCGAAACCACAACCACAACCACAATAGTTGCAGGTAGTATGTACTTTTTGAAATTCCCAGAATCTCCCTTGACCTTGAGCAGATTTATCAATTAACGCACCTACCGGGCATACTGCCACACACTGACCACATGATACACATTGGGAATAACGCAATCCATCATCAGTGCCAGCAATTATTTTGGTCTTTGCACTTCGATAACCAAAATCAATTGCATGACTTTGCTGAATCTCATTACAGATTTCCACACATCTACCACAAAGAATACACTTATTCAAATCTCTAGTGATAAATGGATTACTTTCATCCAGGGGTATTTTTCTTTCTTCCCTCTGGAATCTTGATTCCTTAACTCCTAATTCATAAGCTAAATCCTGTAATGCACAACTTCCTGCTTCTTCGCAGGTCATACAGTCCAGAGGATGATTACTGATTAGAAGCTCCAAAACTGCTTTACGAGCCTTAATAACTCTTTCACTGTGAGTGTGGATTACCAATCCATCCCTTACTGGATAGACACAGGAGGCAGCCAGATTTGGCAATCCTTCAACCTCCACAACACATACTCTACAAGAACCAGGGGTAAAACCTAGCTCAGGCATAGCGCATAGTGTAGGTATATGAATACCATTTTCAGTAGCAACTTCCAAAATAGTCTGCCCTTCATATGCAGAAACCTCTTTACCATTTATCGTTACCTTAATTTCCTTCATGATTTATCAACTCTCCTTATCAATATATTTCAGAATGAAATAATGTTTTTATTGATTTGTTATTTTCAAACCAGCCCTAAACAATAATTTCTCTACTATTAAGGCAATAAAACCTCCTATTGCAGCAGTTAATAATTGGGGAAAACTCATCATTTGAGCAACGGGTGGAGGAACCTGAACTAATAAATTTACTGCTGTTACTAATACTAGAAATTTAACAATTGATGCAATAAGAATTCCTAATATTTTATTTTTAGACTTCAACCAAAAAAATAAAATTACTAATATTCCATTACCCAAAGCAATAAAAGGTATCAGAGGTACTAAAGGTGGAGGCAATATCCCTCGCATAGCTGCTATTACCGGAGTAAGAATACCAATTAATACTCCACCTTGCCATCCAACTATTATCGCTGCAAGGAAGAGTACTGTATTTACAAAAGGTCCAGTAATAAATTGAGGAAAACCACCCATTTGAAATACTAAAGCAATAGCCAATAGGATTGCTGTTCGTGTTAACCATCTTATATTTGTTTTTTGTTCCATTGTTTTTACCTACTTCCTTGAATTATTTTTTATTTAGATTTATAAAGACATGACTTGACTTGTATGCCTTTTATTATTCCTAATTTTCCGGTAAGAGAACCTACATGGTCAGTATTACCATAAATAATTAGACAAATTACATTTATTCTCTGTTTTGGATTTGGGATTCCCATCCTGCCCAATATCATTTCTGAATATGTGCTTAATAAAGCATTTACTTCTGATATCGGGCATTTGTCTGGTTTAATAAATATACTTACTGTACCAAAACGATTTTCCATATATTCCCTCTCAAAATATAAAATTAAATTAGCAACTAAAAAAGGCTAATCCTCAAAAAAAGAAGATTAACCCTTTAATTCTATTTACTGGTAATTCTTCTCCCTTGAGGTCAAAAATAAGTTTCTTCCTCACAGGAAATATTATTTTAGTTAATCAATATATAACATTATCTACACTTTTGTTTTTTCTTCCTCTTTTTTATTTTTCTTGTTAAAATAGTGTGTATGAAGTAAATGATGAGATTTCTCTCCCAATGGCTCTCCTAAAAAGCCCTTATAAAGCTGTACAATTGATGGATTTTCATGAGATTTTCTCAATTCTCGGCCTTCATCCTCTTTATAAATTGCCTGAATTCTTGCCTTCCTTACTTCATCAGTTGTCAGTCGAGGTTGTCCTCCGCCTCCAATACAGCCACCGGGACAGGTCATTATTTCAACAAAATGGTATTCTTTCTCTCCACTTAAAATTGCTTCTATTACTTTATTTGCATTTCCAAGTCCATGAGCAACCGCCACCTTTAGCGTTACACCTTCTAAGAACTTCCAATCCGGTAATGCTTCTTTAATGGTTAATTCAGCTTCTTTTACTCCTTCCAAACCTTGAACAGGAGTCACATGCAATTTATCAAAAGGCAGGTCTTTCCCGGTTACAATTTCATAGGCAGTTCTTAGAGCAGCTTCCATAACTCCGCCAGTATTGGCAAAAATATCTGCTGCACCGGTAGAAATGCCTAAAGGTGCATCCATTTCTTCATCTGGCAAATTAGCAAAATCAATCCCTGCCTGTTTAATCATTTTACCTAATTCTCTGGTAGTTAAGACATAATCAACATCCTGTACCCCACTGTCAACCATTTCATCACGATTACACTCAAATTTTTTGGCAGTACAGGGCATAATAGATACTACTACCATATCTTCTTTCTTTTTACCTATCTCGTCGGCAAAATAGGTCTTGGCAACTGCCCCAAACATCTGTTGAGGTGATTTACAGGTAGAGACATTGTTCATCAATTCAGGATAAAAATTCTCCATATAATTAATCCAGCCTGGTGAACAGGAAGTGAACATAGGTAATTTTGTGTTTTCATCTTTATCTACTAATTTTTTCCTCAAGCGAGAAAGTAATTCATTGCCCTCCTCAATTATGGTGAGGTCAGCACCAAAATTAGTATCAAATACCTGGTCAAACCCTAATCTTTTTAATGCTGCTACCATTCTCCCCTTCACCAAAGTCCCGGCTGGTAAATCAAAACATTCTCCCAGGGCAGCTCTTATTGCTGGTGCAGTTTGCACAACAACATATTTATTTGGGTTCTCCAATGCATCCCAGACTTTCTCAGTATCATCTCTTTCACTAATCGCTCCTACTGGACAGACAGCAGCGCATTGCCCACATTGGACACAGACAGCATCAGCTAAAATATCTCCCTGGCCAGGTACAATAATAGTATCAAAACCCCTTGCTCTGGGACCAAGTGTTCCTACCATCTGAACTTCCTGGCAAGCAGTAACGCATCTTCTACATAAAATACATTTATTTGGGTCTCTAACTATTCCAGGAGTACTTTCATCTAATGGTAATTTATCTTTAACAGATTGAAATCTTACTTCTCTAATTCCATATTCGTCAGCAAGTTTTTGTAATTCACAATTTTGATTTCTATCACAGGTATTACATTCCCAGGGATGAGAAGATAACAATAATTCCAAAACTGTCTTTCTTGCATTTCGAACTCTTTTATTATTTGTTTTAATCTTCATTCCGTCCCTTACTTCAGTTACACAGGCTGGTTGTAAGGCATTTGCCCCCTCTACTTCTACTACACATACCCTGCAGGAACCTGGATTTTGCAATCCTTCCAGATAACAGAGTGTTGGAATATTTATTCCAAGTTTTTTAGCAGCATTTAGAATAGTGGTTCCTTTTTCTACTTCTAAAGGCATATTGTTTATTTCAATTTTAACTCCCATTTGTAACTCCTTTTTTATTCTTTATTACTTCAGGAATAATACACAACTTTTTCCTTATACTCTCTGGTTGGGGGTTTTTGTTTTTTATTAGTATCAACCCCTTCTATCAATTCTTCTTCAAAATATTTTAAAGCTGACAGGATAGGTTGAGCAACTGATTGACCCAATGGGCAAAAAGCCGTTAATTTTAAGAGATTAGCAACTTCCCTCATATTTTCTAATTCATCCCAATAACCTTCTTTTTTCTTTAATCTTTCACAGGCTCCAAATAAATAATTTGTTCCAATCCTGCACACAGAACATTTTCCACAAGATTCATGAACAAAGAATTTCATACAGCTACTCAAAAAATCAGCAACCGAAACAGAATCATTCATTATGAGTAATGCTCCTGAACCAAGATTATGCCCTAATTCCTGCAAGGATTGACATTCTAAAGGAGTATCCAGTAATTCCCCTGAAAGAATGTCTCCAGCTGTTCCACCAATTTGTGCCATCTTAAAATTCCCGGAAGAGATGCCACCAGCATAATCATAAATTATTTCTCTCAATGTAATACCAATAGGAACCTCTATTAAACCAGGCCTGTTAACATGTCCTAAAACGGTATAAACCTTGGTGCCAGGCATATTTTCCGTACCAAAGCGCCTAAACCATTCAACACCATTAAGTATAATAGAGGGAACATTGGCAAGTGTTTCCACATTATTAATAAGGGTAGGTTTGTTTAAAAAACCTTGTTGAGCTGGATAGGGGGGCTTCATACGCGGTTCACCACGATAACCCTCCATAGAACTCAATAAAGCAGTTTCTTCTCCACAAACATACGAGCCAGCTCCAATTTTTATCTTGATATCAAAATTAAAACCCGATCCAAATATATCTTTTCCTAAAAGACCCATTTTTTTAGCCTGTTTAATAGCAGTCTGTAAGCGTTCTATTGATAATTTGTATTCTCCCCTGATATAAATGTATCCCAACTCGGCTTCTACGGCATAGCCAGCAATTGTCATTGCCTCTATTACTTTATGGGGATCACCTTCCATGATTAAACGGTCTTTAAAAGTACCAGGTTCTCCTTCATCAGCATTACAAATCACATACTTAGGATATTTTTTTTCTGCAAAAGTAAAAGACCACTTTAGACCTGTAGGAAATCCTGCTCCACCTCTTCCTCGTAAACCTGACTTTTTGATAATCTCGATTATTTCTTCTGGTGATTTTTCTTGCAAAGCAATGCCTAAAGCTTCATATCCTCCTACACCAATATATTCGTTGATATCTTCCGGGCTGATTCTACCACAATTATCCAGTACGATTCGGCCATAATATTGGGTTTTTCTAGAATCATGGTCTAACAAGCTGATTTTATCTGATAGTGTTTCCGATAATAATTTCTTCTGATATAATCTTCCTTTTACAAATCTCTCCTGAACAAAATCTTCAACATCTTCTTCAGATAAATTGGCATACAGTTCACCACCTGGAAAAACACCAAGTATAACTCCTTTATTTGTAGGGCCAATGCTTCCAGTCTCAATTACCTTGACCTCATCTGAAAGACCCTGGCGACTTAGTTCGGTAATTAATTTTGTCTTAACCTGTCTGGCACCCGATAAAACAGTATTACTATCAATCCCTACCAAAATTTGGGCAATATTTTCATTATTCATCTTTATTTGCCCTCCTTTTCCTTAATCTGTTTAATAATTGTCTTTATTTTTTCAGCCGTCAAATGTCCGTAAACACTATCATTTATCATCAGAGCAGGTGCAACTGCACAGATACCCAAACAGCTTGTTTCTTCAAGGGTAAATAATCCATCATCAGTAGTCTCTCCCTTGCCAATCTGGAGCTCTCGCGAAATAGCCCCAAAAATACTCTCTGCCCCCATAATATGACAGGGAGGACTGGCACAAACCCTTATAATATACTTACCTCTGGGTTCCAAGCTAAACAAGCTATAAAAAGAAGCAGTACCAGTAATATCAGATAATGGAATTTTTATTTCTTCACTCAGGATATTGATATTAATTTGACTTATATAATTCTGCGGGTCATTTTCCTGAATTTCATGTAAGATCTGTAAAAGGTTCTCTCTTTTTCCTTCATACTTCCTTACAATCTCTTTTATTTCCATAACCCCTCCTATTATTCTTCTTTAAATTCACAACGTAAACATCTTTCGGATTCTTTTCTTGCTACTGAAGAATCCCAGGTTAATTCTACCTCTTGATTTCCTTTCCTTTCATCAACTGAGACCAGATGATGTTCTTCTCTATTCCATCCAACAGGTTCAGCTTCAGGATCAAATGGTACATCTATAGGATCCTTAACTCTCCAGGGATAGAAAGTTTTCTCTTTTATACCGGTTAAATAACTATCAATTTCTTCTGCTGCACGCTGAGCTGCTCCAATAGCTTCAACTACTGTTGCTGGTCCAGATACAACATCTCCTCCAGCAAAGATATCCTCTACTGAGGTCTGACCATTATCAGAATCTGATTTTACAGTAGCATTTCTATTCAAGGCAATCGATTCTGCATCGGCAATTTCTTTTATCTTGGTTTTTTGTCCTAATGCAAGTATTAACGTGTCAACTTCTTTCGAAAAAGAGGAAGACTGTATTTCTATTGGTTTTCTCCTGCCGGAACTATCAAATTCACCGAGACGCATCTTGACCATTTCTACCTGAAGTTTACCGTCTTTTTCAGAAACTGATTTGATATTCTGGAGGACAAAAATATTTATTCCTTCTATCTCCGCTTGCTCTATTTCTTCAATGTCTGCAGGCATTTCACTGCGAGTTCTTCGATAAATAATAGATACATTTGCTCCTAATCGTTTTGCGGTTCGAGCTGCATCGATAGCAGTATTTCCTCCGCCTATTACTACAACTTCATCACCGACCTCGATTTTCTCCCCATTGTTAACCTTATAAAGAAAATCTAGTCCGCTCATTACTTTTTTATTTTCTAAACCATCAATAGGTGGAATTACGCAATCCCAGGCACCTGCCCCAAGATAAAAGGCATTATATCCTTGTTTTCGCAACTGCTCTACAGTAATATCAGTGCCAATACGTTTGTTTGTTTTTATTTCAATACCATAGTTCACCAAAGCATTTATTTCTTTTTGAACAATAGTCTTAGGCAATCGATATTCTGGAATAGCATATCTTAACATTCCCCCTGGCTCTGGTAGTGCCTCAAAAACGGTCACTTTATAACCTATCATGGTTAAGAAATAGGCACAGGATAACCCTGAGGGACCAGCACCAATGACAGCCACTTTTTTACCATTCGATTCTTTTTTATCGGGATAAGTAGGCTGGTATTTATTAACCTCATCTGCCATGAATCGTTTGACTGCTCGAATATTAATGGCTGAATCAATATCTCTTCTCCTGCACCTTGTTTCGCAAAATGCCGGACATACCCTTCCACAAACTGCAGGGAAAGGATTTGTTTTCATATGGGCAGTTAATGCTCTTTCGTATTGTCCTATTTTGGTATAAGCAAGATATGCTGGAACATCTACAGAGGCTGGGCAACTATTAGAACAAGGAGCATAAACCAGATCTGCACAAACACCTGCTCGACATTTCTTATCTCGGATATGTTCAATGTATTCATCTCTAAAATATTTTAGAGTTGATAATATTGGGTTGGGGGCAGTTTGTCCCAAACCACATAAGGCAGTATCTTTTATCTCATAAGCGAGCTGTTCAAGATTATCTAAATCTTCCATTGTCCCCTTACCCTGACAAATCCGGGTTAAGATATTCAGCATAATTCGGGTACCTTCTCGACATGGAGTACACTTTCCACAAGATTCTTCTTGAATAAATTCCATAAAATAACGGGCGAGGTCAACCATACAAGTATCTTCATCCATAACAATTAAACCACCGGAACCCATAATTGCTCCCAGCTCTTTCAATGACTCATAATCCACCTTTACGTTAAGATGCTCAACAGGGATACAACCACCTGATGGACCACCAATCTGGACTGCCTTTAATTTTTTATTATTGGGAATTCCCCCACCAATATCATAGATAATAGTACCGAGTGGGATTCCCATAGGAACTTCAATCAATCCAGTATTATTAATATCTCCAGCCAGGGCAAAAACCTTGGTTCCCTTACTCTTTTCGGTGCCCAAAGAAGCAAATTCCTGTGGGCCGTTTAAGATTATATATGGAACATTGGCATATGTTTCTACATTATTTAAAACTGTGGGACAGTCAAAAAGACCTTTTTGCGCAGGAAATGGAGGTTTTGGCCTTGGTTCGCCTCTTTTGCCTTCGATTGAATGGATTAATGCAGTTTCCTCACCACAAACAAATGCCCCAGCGCCCATTCTAATCTCCAAATTAAAATTAAAATCAGTACCCAAAATATTATTGCCTAATAATTGATTCTCTTTGGCATCTTTTATGGCTTGAGATAATCTTTCAATAGCAAGAGGATATTCTGCCCTTACATAAACATAACCCTGGTCAGCACCAATAGCATAACCACAAATCATCATTGCTTCAATAATACTATGTGGGTCTCCTTCTAAAATGCTTCTATCCATAAAGGCACCAGGGTCACCTTCATCAGCATTGCATAAAACGTACTTTTGTGAGCCAGAAGCAGCGGCAGTAAATTGCCATTTTAAGCCAGTTGGAAATCCGGCACCCCCTCTACCTCGCAAACCAGATTCTTTAACTACTTCAATTACCTCTTCTGGTTTCATCTCTGTTAATACTTTTCCTAAAGCCATATATCCATCAGCAGCAATGTATTCTTCAATATCCAACGGATTTATATTACCACAATTTCTTAAAGCAATTTTCTTCTGTAATTTAAAGAAATCAATATCATTAAACATTGCAATAAGCTCTTCTTTTTCAGGTTTTTTATACAAAAGGCGTTTAACTACTCTGCCTTTTAACAAATGTTCCTGAACAATCTCGGCAACATCTTCAGGCAATACCTTCTGGTAAAAAATGCCTTCAGGATAGACCACCATAACCGGTCCTAATTCACATGTTCCCATACAACCTGTAGTGATAATATCTATTTCATTATGAAGACCTGCCTTGCCTAATTCAGTCTCCAAAGCTTCTTTTACTTTATCGGCCCCCGATGATAAACAGGCACCTCCATAGCATAACAATATATGTGCTCTAAAATTATCCATAATCAACCTACCTTATTCCTTTTATTACTTATATAATTCTAAAACTTGATCAAGTTTTTTTGCAGTCATTCTACCATGTACATCATTATCAATCATAATAACCGGAGCCAATCCACAGGCTCCTAAACACCTTTGAACACCTAAAGAAAATCTTCGGTCTTCTGTTGTTTCCCCGGGTTTTATTCTCAATGTTTTCTCAACTGCTTCCATAATTTTTTTAGCACCTCTAACATAGCAAGCAGTGCCCATACAAACAGTTATAGTATGCCTACCAACCGGATTCATACGAAAGAAAGAGTAAAAAGTTACTACTCCCATAACTGTACTAACCGGTACATTCATATTCTCAGCAACAAATGCCTGCACTTCTTTCGGCAAATAACCAAAGATTTCTTGTGCTTTATGTAATACTGGAATAAGAAAGCCTTTTTTGTCATTATTAGCTTTAATAAATTCTTCTAATTCCTGAAAATTTTCTTCCTGTAGTAATTCTGTTTCTTGCATTTTAGTTGTCATAATTATTCTCCCTTTGAAAACAAGTATTTTTCAACAATTTGTCCGTTTAAAACATGTTTATTAAATATCTCTTCAGCAGCAGCAACATCTACATGACCATAGGTAACAGGCTCTTTGCCTTTTTCCTGAACCTTAATCATTGGTTCCTGTTCACAAAAACCAGCACATCCAGTAGTAGAAATAACAATATCTGTTCTATCGCTCTGAGCACTCATTTCAGCTAACTTATTCATGGTTTGTCTTGCACCTGCAGCAATTCCACATGTTCCCAAACATACAATTATCTTTACCCCATATTCTCCTGAACGCATTTCAAGGTTCCTGCGAACCCTTTCTTTTATTTGTTTTAACTCTTCTAAATTCTTCATTCCTGGTCTCTCTTCCTCCTTAACAATTTTAATTAATTAAGTAAAAATCTTTTTTCATGAAACACCAAATTGTCGGTTAATACCAATTTTATATAGCTCTTTCTTTAATTGTTCTCCAATATATTTTAATACTTCTACATCCTGAATAATATCAAGTTCTAGCATGTTTTTTAGCTCAACAGTATCCAGTATCTTTTGCTCTTTTTTTGCATTCTTAATAAATATTTCAAAGTCTATTTCAGGCCAGCTGCGAAGTGCATCTATAAACACTGCTGGTATATCACCAAAAGGCCGAGCATCAATATGAGCCATATTTACTGTAAATTCCAGGCACGTGCCTGAATCTTTTTCTAATCGAGACAGGTTTAAATGTCCACCAGTCCCCTCTACAGTTGATTTTAAAAGAGGCAAACCCAGTCCTACTCTTCTAGTCTTCCTGGAAGTTACAAAAGGGTCAGTGACATTACTTAAATTGGCAGCTGAGCCATTATCAATAATTCTACATAAAAAAATATGTTGAAAAAATGAAATAGTTACAATGATTTTACTTGCATGTGCATTAACTGAGTTTTCTAAAATATCAAAAAAGTGATCAGCAATGGTTCTCATTTTTTCTCTCTTGTAAAAATATTTTTAAGAAATCAAAATCATCAAATTTATCAGAACAGGTCTCCATATAAAATAAACCAATATCATCAGGAGTATGGCTATCTGAACCACAAATCACCGGGAAATCAGATAAAGTATCTCCTAATTTATATTTTTCCTTATTCCATTTATATTTTGAGACTTCTAAAGCATCAAAAGCGGCATCTTTATCAATAAAACCTAATTGACTGATTAAACTGAATTTATTCTTATCAATATGGGCTGGAATTGCAATTCCTCCTAATTTATGTATCTCTTCGACTAAATCATCCAAGCCCAGATCAATTGCTGTTTGTCTCATTCGATAATCCAAATCTATAATCTCATTAGCATTATTGTATAGCACCTGGTGGCCAAAGAATTCTGGTTTATTTTCCAGGTCTGGTAATAATTCATCAATTATATCCCCTAATTTTACAAGACCTGATATCTCACCAAAATATGCCAATAGATGCACTTCCTCCCGGGATGTTACCTCGGCACCGGGGAGAACCTTGATATTCTTTTCATATTTGCTTATTTCACAGGCTAGAAGAGAATGCTGTATAGCATTATGATCAGTAATAGAGATTAAATCCAGTTGTTTCTTCATCGCTTCGTCTATGATAAAAGAAGGTGACATTTCATCTGCCCCGCACGCCGAAAGAGATGAATGAATATGTAAATCAATTTTTATCAGAATTGCCCTCCAACAAATTGTATAACATACCACAGATATGAAAAGAACTTTTATCACTTTTCAACAAATTTATTTTCTCTTCCCTGGCCTTTTCGATCAAATCATTATCTATCTCAACATTATTTGCAAACACTATTGCCTTTATATCTTTAATTAATGCTACTGCAATACAATTTTTATGAGCCTGAATAGTTATCCAGATACTATCACTGGCAGCATTGGCGATTACATCTGACATTAAATCTCCACAATAGCCGGTTTCAATTTCATCATCTGAACATAGTACTATTTTTTGTAAAGAACATTTATTAGCAATTTCCTCTAATTTCATCCTTACCCCCCTAAATAAATAGTAGCCTTTAAAATCGTACCGGTTTCCATAGAGGATTCTAACTCAAGGTGATCAGCACATCTTTTTATATTTGGCAAACCCATACCTGCACCAAATCCCAAAGCTCTTATTTGTTCAGATGCAGTAGTAAAGCCTGGCTTCATTGCCTCTTCAACATCTGGAATACCGGGTCCATAATCAATCGCAGTAACCATAATGTTTGATTCATCTACTTCAACGCTAATATATCCACCCAATGAATGTATATTAATATTCATTTCTGCCTCATAGCAAACAATTGCTACTCGTCGAAGAATTTGTTTGTCAATATTTAATTTTTGAAGATACTTTCGAATGATACTGGCTACTCTACCCGCATTATCAAAATCTGCCTTTTTAACTTCGAAACGTAAATGTTTCTTATGAGCTTGTTCAACCATTTTTTCTGATAATCTAGTATTTTGCGCTTCCTTTTTTTCAACATTTTCTGCAATTGTCTGAATGTTTACCAATAAACAATTTAAAATATCTCCCATTGTTATAATGCCTACAATCTCGTTAGAACGGGTATTTTTTATGACAGGTAATCGGCCGAATTTATAATGTTCAAATTTTTTAATTGCTGAAACCAGGGAGTAATTCTGAGGTATTGTTATTACTTCTTTGGTCATGTAATTTTTTACTCTATCACTTACATAATCATTATCCAATGCAGTAATTACATTATCTATACTAACTATGCCAATAATATTTTTTTTACAATCGAGAATAGGCACACCTGATATTCTATTTTTCTTTAGTGATAATTGAATTTCTCTAAAGGTAGCCCCTTGACTAAAAAATATTACTCCCCTAGTCATGGCATCTTTAACCTTTATTTCGTAAATCAATTCATTTGCTAAAGTCAATTTTTCTCTGGAATGTAATACTGTCATTATTCTTCTTTTTTATTCATTGCCTTTACAATTTCGCTACAGGCATCAAATGTAGATTTAGAAGTCATTATAAGAGGAATATGATGAGAACGGGCCAAACCTATAGCTTCTTGTTCAGGGGCCTTCCCCCGAACAAAAACAACTCCTATGCCTCCTGCTATTTCAGCAGTTCTAACTACCTGTTGAGAAGTTAAACTTGTTAATAACAAAAAATTTTCTTTACTTAAAGCAAGAACATCACTTAATAAGTCACTAGCTGCAAATTCCTCAATTTCCTGATCCAGATAATCTTCCCCTGTCAATACTTCAGCATCCAGTATAGTAACTATGTCTCTTATTTTCATTGTAACCCCTGATTTAGAAAAATTTTACTTAAATAGTCTATTCATTAACACACAACTTTTTACATAGAATTTTTTTTGCTTTAAACTTTGGTTAAGTAAATATCGCACCCGCATAGCGGGTGGCTTTCAGAACCTCTAAAAGAGGTTTACTTTTTAGCTCTTTTTCTTTCGATTTTTTATTTATACTTTAGCTATAATATTTCTAAGTGATATGATTTCCAACTTTGGACTTCAGGTGAAAAATTGTCATCTAGCTTATCTTAATCTTTTTATGGTAAAACTATTTATTTAACCATCACCACCTTCTTAGAAGGTGGTTTTTTACGGTTAAATAAAATATTGTGAAAATTTTCACAAGCTTATGCCAAAAAATTCTAACACATACTCAACTCTCGTGTCAACTTTAAACTAAACAAACAACAATATTATATTATTTGTATCTCTCGTTAAGTATGTCCTGAATATAATCCTTATTCCATTTAAATATTATTTTTTATATCCATTAATATTATTTAGATGAACTAATCACTAACTCTAGAATTAAATGCTAAATAAAAAAGCAATCTTTCCAATTCAACTGAAATATCTATAGCATTTACCTTTACATAGCTTGGATATTTGAGAGCAATCGGCGCAAAATTCAGGATAGATACGATTCCCCCTGCAATCATACGATCAGCAACTTCTTGTGCAGATCCCACAGGAACGGTTATTATGCCAATTTTTATATTATGTTCTCTAATATAATCTTCCATCTGGTTTATATGCATAATTTTAATATTGTTCACTTTTTTACCAATTTTGGAAGTACTGATATCAAATGCTGCCTTAATAACAAAACCCCTGTTTTGGAAACCTCTATAACGAAGCAATGCCTCTCCTAAATTCCCTACACCGATTATAACAATATCCCATCTTCTACTTGAACCTAATATAGATTTTAAAGAAGAAATTAGGTCTTTTATTGGA
>LDZT01010703.1_pt1 | contig 25336 bp, 18 predicted proteins | sample 615521 | NCBI WGS metagenome assembly LDZT01 (sample SAMN03408292, study PRJNA278302) | terrestrial metagenome | isolation source: oil reservoir sample SB1 | place: USA: Alaska, North Slope, Schrader Bluff formation | collected 2011-09
TGTTGACAGTAGCATTAGATTTGTGATACCAATAATGCTAGATAAAGTTTCAGTACAGATTGGCAACTGGAGTGGATACAATGTCTTGGCGCAGCACCACAAAAAAAACAGTATCGAGTATTGAGTATATAGTATCGAGCTAAGAAAGAGAAAAAAAGATAGAAAAGTAGCTTTTTCTTCCTATCTAGCTACCCCACTAAAGTTTACACTAACAAATTTAAACTTAATATTTAAAACAGTATTTTAATAATTTAATAGAAATTTTTTATATAGATTTTCTGATACTTAAATAACATCTTCACCTTTTACATATAAACCATCACGATGTATCTGGATGATATCAAAGCTATTTGCAAAATTGGAAATCCAGGCCTTTGCCACATAGCGGGGATTTAAATTTCCCTGCTGCCCTATCCTTATTTCCAAGTTAAGCTTTAAAATCGGGCTTTTAAATTTCTGTACCTTTATATCTAAAACCGAAGGCTTTATATCAACCATTTTAATCCCATTTTTAGTCTGCTTTTCTACGATAATTTCGTCCAAATTTAAAAATCTTTTATTATTTTTTTCTATCTCTTGCTTCAGCTTTCTTAATTCATCTTCTTGATTTTTAGCTGCTGAATCTAACAATACTTCCTTTATTTTCAGGGTGATAATATAAGAAGCTTTATCAATTATTTTGACTAATGAATCGGTAAAAGAAGGGATTATTTTAGCTCGTAATATCTTCAACCCCTGAGGTAAGACCCGGTTTAACTTCTCTGCTAACTCCTCGGTTTTTACCTCTTCTTTTAACCGAATATCTAAATATTCAGATGTGCTGCTTATTCCCAAGGGTAAAGGGGGACCGAAAGATATTCTAAACCGGGGGTTAAAACCTTCGGATTTAACCACAGGGATATCGGCTCTTCTTATAGCACGGGTAAAAACCTGGGCCAGATTTAAATGGGAAATATATTTAATTGGTCCGTCTTTACAATATTTTACTCTGACTAATTGTTCCAAACTATTTAATTCCTTTCTTGATCGATCTAACAATTATAAATTCATATCTCTTCTTTGGTTAGCTGGTTAGTTAGTTAAGAAATTAATATTAAACCAACTAATTCTTAAACTAATTATTTATTGGCAAATTGTGTAAACGGGTAACTATATTAACTTGTAATTTGTATTTCATGTCTTTCTTCCTATTTTTAACCAACTAACTAGCTAACCGGGTAACTAAGTAACTGAGTATGTTAATCAATTGGCTAATTAGCTAATAATTGATTAACATACTCCACACCCCGTACAATCCTCAAAACGACAATCAGGAGTTGTTTCTCCCCTTAAAGACTTCTTCTTCTCCTCAAGTAAATATTCTTTTTTAACTCCACAGGAGATATGGTCCCAGGGTAGAATCTCATCTTCTTTCCTCGCTCTGTTAGCATAAAATTCCATATTAAGCCCGCAATCATTAAAGGCCTGCTGCCAGGCTTCAAAATCAAACTGTTCTCTCCATGCATCAAATTTACATCCCAGATAGTGAGCTTTTTCTAATACTTCACCTAATATTCTATCTCCTCGGGCAAATACTGCCTCCAGATAGCTACGGTCAATATCTGGGTAACTGAAAGAAATGTTCCTCCAATTTAATCTATTCTTCAAATATCTTACTTTTTCAGACAATATCTCCCTCTCTTCCTGGGCTTCCCATTGAAAAGGAGTATGAGGTTTAGGCACAAAAGCAGACACGCTAATATTTATACTGATCTTTCTTCCGGTTATTTCTCTCCCCATGCGGTCAACTTTACTAACCAGTCTCACTATTCCTTCCACATCTTCTTCGGTCTCGGTGGGCAGGCCAACCATAAAATAAAGTTTTATCTTCCTCCACCCTCTCTCGAAAGCTGCTCTTATCGAAGAATACAGGTCCTCTTCCTGAACATTCTTATTTATCACGTCTCTTAACCTTTGAGTTCCTACTTCCGGGGCAAGGGTAAGACCGGCCTTTCTGACTCTCTGGACCTGCTGGGCTAAAGCAACAGAAAAGGAATCTATCCTTAAAGAAGGCAGGGAAACTCCCACTCCTTTTTCTTCAAATCGGTCCACCAATTTAGTAATCAAGCTCTCTATTTCACTATAATCACTTGAACTTAAAGAGGACAAGGATATCTCCTCGTATCCGGTATGGGCAAGAATTTCGTCAGCCAATCCAATTAAAGTATCGACCGATTTTTCCCTTACCGGGCGGTAAATCATCCCTGCCTGACAGAAACGGCACCCCCGGGTACACCCTCGAAAAATTTCCAGGGTGATTCTATCGTGGACTACATCGATATTAGGAACAATGGGAAAAAGAGGATATGCTGCTTTATCAAAATTAGAAATAATTTGCTTTTTAATTACTGGGTAATAGGTTTCTTTTTTAGGATTAACCGATTTAACCCTTCCGTCTTTAAAATAAGTTATTTCATAGAAAGACGGAATATAAATCCCTTCTATCCGGGCTAATTCTTCTAAAAGTTTAGCTCGGCTCTGTTTTTTTTCTTTCCATCTTTTATACACTTCTATAATTTCACCGACAATCTCTTCTCCTTCTCCGATTACAAATAAATCTATAAAACGGGATAAGGGTTCTGGGTTAAAGGCCCCTGGTCCACCGGCAATTATCAGGGGGTCATCTTCTTTTCTCTCTTCCGACCTTAAGGGTATATGCCCAAGTTCGAGAAGATTTAGGATATTGGAATAACATAATTCATGTTGAATAGTAAATCCAACTATATCAAAAGAATTTAAAGATCTGTAGGTCTCTAAAGAAAAAACGGGTATCTGTCGTTCTCTTAGCAGTTTTTCCATATCTACAGCAGGTGAAAAGACTCGCTCAGCCAGAGCATCGTCTCTCTTGTTAATAATCTCGTATAGTATTTTAAATCCCAAATAACTCATCCCGATCTCATATAAATCAGGGAAAACTAAGGCTATTTTAACAGTGGATGCATCCTCTTCTTTTATTATCTCATTAAATTCTTTACCGGTATATCTCCCCGGTTTTTCTACCTTATCTAATAACTCTTCAAATAATATTTTTTTAATATTTAAACTATTCAAATTCTTCTCCTTGATTTATAATAAATGAATCCGGAATTTATTTTTTTTCATATCTCGTATTTTGTAAATAAATAGAATTCAGGAGCCAGAAGCCAGAATCCAGAATAAAGGCGAATATCGTATTATAGCTCATAGTATATAAAATAAATCAAAATATACAGATTCTTTATTCCCTCTCCCCTCCGAGGGAGAGGGTTAGGGTGAGGGGGCGTAAACGCGATACTCGCTCGATACGCAATACGCGATACTGTTCCATCCTACTCGTAACTTGCACCTTGCAACCTGTAACTTATTACAGATTACTTATCACTGTTTTTCTATCCGCTATCCGCTATCCGCTAACTAGCAACTATCACTATTCACTAACGACTAAAATAACTCGCATCTTGGTAATTTCCTTCCTAACCAGCTAACCAAGTTACCAGCTAACCAAGTTACCACTTTACCTTATGCAATTCCACATTTAGCAATATCCCTATTACTATTAAGTTAGATATCATAAAACTTCCGCCGTAACTTAAAAAAGGCAGGGGTAGTCCGGTAGCTGGCAACATCCCCATAGCCATTCCAATATTCACTACTATATGAAAAAATAAAAACGATACGGCACCGGTAGCCAATAAACTTCCTAATAAATCTCTAGCCTCTAAAGTAATCTTTATTCCTCTCCACAATATTATTACATAAAGTCCTAATAAAAAGATGGCTCCTAAAAAGCCTAATTCTTCTCCTACTACTGAAAATATAAAATCAGTATGTTGAGCGGGCAAAAAATTTAACTGACTTTGCAGACCGCTAAAGATTCCATTCCCTAAGAAACCTCCTGAACCGATGGCAATCCTCGACTGGATAACATTATAGCCACCCCCTAAAGGATCCAGGTTAGGATTTAAAAATAAAATTAATCTATTTTTCTGATAATCTTTTAGAAAAATCCACAAAACCGGGATAGAAGATAGGGCTACTAAAAAAGTAAAAACTAAATATTTTATCTTAACCCCTACTGCAAACAACATTATTATAAGAATAGCTAAATATACTAAAGAAGTGCCCAAATCTGGCTGCATAAACACCAATAAAATTAACAACCCGGTATAAGCAAATGACAGTAGATAATAGAAAAAATTATCCAATTTCGGTTTGTTTTTAGATAAAAAATCCGCTAAAAAGATTATTAAAGCAATTTTGGCAAACTCCGATGGCTGAAAGTCAAAAGGCCCTATAGCCAGCCAGCGCCTTGCCCCATAAGTTGACCTACCAAAGACTATAACCATAATAAGTAAAACGATAACCAAAAAATATATAAATCGGGCATAATTCTCCAGGTGATGATAATCTATAAAAAGTATAACTATCAAAAACAAAAATCCTAACAACATCCATAAGAACTGCCGCTTTACGAAAAAATAGGGGTCACTTCCCTCGGTGGTCGCCAGGCGCGTTGAACTGTATAACACTAGTAGGCCATAAAAACAGAGAACTACAACCGCAAACAGTAAAGTATAATCTAAATTTTCAGTTAATCTATCTAATTTTTCTTTCAACTTCTATCCTCCAGGTAGATCCCGGCACAAAACTTTACCAAAAGTTAACCAAAGGTGCCAGGCACCTTTGGTTAACTTTTTTAATTTTTAATATTAAAATATTTTTCCAGCATAGCTCGGGCTATGGGGGCGGCTGCTTCTCCGCCTGCTCCTCCATTTTCTAAAAAAACGGTGATACAAACTTCTGGATTCTCATAAGGGGCGAACCCGATAAACCAGGCGTGAGTCTCCGCCTGGGGGTTTTGAGCTGTCCCGGTCTTCCCTGCTATCGCTAACTCTTTAATATTTGCCCTCCAGCCTGTCCCCTTTAATATAGTCTGCCTTAATCCTTCTTTGATTATTTTAAATGTATCTGGAGAAAAGTCTACTTTTCTATAAATTTCCGGTATAATTTCTTTTACAATTTTACCGTCGGCAGAAATTATCTTTTTTACTAAATGCAACTTGTAAACTTCCCCTTCTGTAGCGATAATAGTAATAAGATTATGCACCTGCAAAGGGGTTAATAAAAGATATCCCTGACCGATAGAAAGATTTATAGTATCACCAGGGAACCAGATTTCTTTAACTTCTCTCTCTTTCCATTGGGCAGAAGGAATTATCCCCATAGCTTCTGCAGGTAGATCAATACCTGTTTTTTCTCCTAATCCAAATTTCTGCATATATTTATTAAACCTTTCAATCCCCAGGTCTTTTCCTAAAGTATAAAAATAGATATTACAGGAATAAGCAATCGCATCTACAATACTTAAACTCCCGTGTCCGGTCTCCTTCCAGCAAGTAAAGACCTGGCCAGCTAATTCGAAACTTCCCGAACAATAAATCTTTCTTTTCCTATCGGTAACTCCTTCTTCCAGAGCGGCTATCGCTGTAACCACTTTAAATATCGAACCAGGTGAATAAACACCCTGAACACTTCGGTTAGTCAAAGGGTAATCGGTATCAGAAGAAAGCCTTTGCCAATCAGAATGGGAAATTCCGTCTGCAAATAAATTAGGATTAAAAGAAGGCCTGTTAACTAAAGCCAATATTTCGCCGCTGTTAGGGTCACTTACTATAATGGAACCTTTTTTGTCAAAGAGTAAATTTTCTCCGTAGAGCTGTAAATCTCTATCGATAGTTAAAACTAGATCTTCGCCCGGAACTGGTTTTTGGTATAATAAAGTAGCTATCTCCTGGCCTGAGGCATCAACTTCGACTTCCTTCCCTCCTTTTTCCCCTCTCAAAATATCATCATAATATTTCTCCAGTCCGGCCTTTCCTATAATATCTCCTCCTTGAAATTTTGGATTACCTAATCTTTGTAACTCTTCTTTATCTATTTCTCCCACATATCCTAAACTATGAGCTGCAAAATCATGGTAAAGATAATCCCTCCGAGGTTTAACCTCTAAAACTACTCCTTTTAATTCATCTTTCCTCTCCTCTATCTCTATTATTTTGTTTGTCTTACAGTCATCCAGAATTTTTAGCGGTTTAAAAGGGTTTCCCCGGTAATTTTTTACTGTTAACGCAATTTCTTCCGGAGAAATACCTATTATTCTACTTAACCTTCCACTCAGCTTTTCTAAATTATCGACTTCTGCCGGGATTATAGAAACTAGTACTGCCGGACGATTGGTAACTAATAATTCCTCCTGGCGGTCATAAATCCTTCCCCGTGGCGCATCTTCTACCAGAGAACGGATACAATTCTTTACCGCCCTTTCCTTAAATTCCTCCCCTTTAATCATCTGCAAATACCATAAAATGATAACTAAAATTGTAAAACATATTATAATAAAAATTAATAACCAATTTAGACGTTGTTTTACATCTTCTGGAACTGTAGAAGATTCCCTCATAATTGCTCCTCAATTTAATGGCAAAAGTTAACCAAAGGTGCCTGGCACCTTTGGTTAACTTTTTAATTTTTATTCTTTAATCATCTGGAAAAGTTTGTTTATTACTAAAAAGATAAAGGGTGATAGCAGGCTGCTATATAATGCCTCTGGGAGGGCTACCTGTTTTAAACTCCAGCCCAGGTTATATTCGAATCCGAAAGCACGTAATAGCAAAAAAATTAAAATACTTTGCATAAATGATGCAATAAAAGTTATTACCGGAATAATAAATAATATATGTTCATGAAAGATTTTTTCTTTCAAAATTCCACAGGTAAAACCTATCACTGTCTTTGCCAAAGCATTTATTCCTAAGAAGCCGGTAGAAAAAATATCCTGCAAAAGGCCGGAAGCAAATCCGGAGATAGTCCCTTCTTTTTCTCCCTTCAGCAAGGAAAAAACGACTACAACTACCATTATCAAATCAGGCTTTAATCCCAGAATAGTAATCGAATTAATAAGGGTAAGTTGAATTAGTAAGGCAATTACAATTATTGCACCTTTAAGCAAAATTATCATCTACTATCTCCTTGTTTAATTGATTAATCAAAAAAACGGATCCTTATATAAAATAAAGGGTGATGCTTGTCTAAGATATATTGAGGGGCGGTTTAATTATTTTAGCATTAAGATTTTAAGACTGTAAAAATAAGCAAATAGACAGATCGGTAATATTACAATTCTATTATCTATCGCCATTATAATAATGCATTAATACTAAAATACTAAATTAATTAATATTTTATATCTATATAGCCTATAGATATTCCAATTAATCATCATTTACTTATTAAGCATTATCTACTATCGATTACTAATCTACTTCTTTTAGAAAATAAATCATTTTCCCTAAAATTACCAACCAGATAAAGTAAAAAAGGGCTAAAATTCGTAAAACCCTATTTGGCTGCTTAATCGATCTATAAATCCATTCCATTCCGTGTCTTTGCATCCATAATGGTGCCCGCGGTATCCTGCCGGAAAGGACGTCAAAACTTCCTCCCACCCCTATACAGACTGGAACATCTAATCTGTTCAAATTTTTATTAATCCATTTTTCTTGTTTGGGTACACCCATTCCCACCAGCAATATATCAGGTCTCTTTTCTTTAATCTCCGTAATAATCTCTTCTTCCTCTTTATTCCTATCGCTATTGCCATTTTTAACATCTTCACAATTTTGAGAATCTTCACACCCAAAATAACCATGATGGGTTCCAGCTATTTTTATTCCCGGATATTTCCTGATTAAATTTAAGGCGGCCTCCCTGGCCACACCGGGATAAGAACCTAATAAATATAAAGAATACCTCTTTTTGACAGCCAATCGGCATATATTATGTATTATGTCTATACCGGTTACCCTTTCAGGTAAAGGACAATTTAGAGTCGTGGTAGCCCATAAAATACCTGCTCCGTCAGGAGTAACCAAATCTGCAGATTTTAATATGGCCTGATATTCAGGGTCTTTCCTTGCTCGCAATACAGCCAAAGTATCCGGAGTAACTATCTGATGAGGTTTTTTAGAAACTATAAATTCTTCTATTTTTTGAATAGTTTTTTGATTGTCTACCTGGTCAATTCCCACCTGAAAGAGTTTTATGCGGCTGGTCCCAATATCTCTTCCGATAATTAATTCCTCTGACCGAACCTTATTCTTCAGTAATTCAAAAACCACCCAACCAAAAGCAGTCAGGGTTAATAGTAGATAGAAATTTTGATATATAGAAATAATAAAAGCTGATAAACTTAAGTAGAGAGAAACCCCAATAATGGTTAAATTCGCTCCTTGAGCTGAAAATCCATAAGATTGCAGCTTCTGACGTAACCTACTCCTGCTCCCGCTCTCCGAAAATAAAGGATATTTTTCCATACCCGGACCTGGGCTTTCCTGACGAGCATAATTAGCCACAATAGAATAAGAGCTGTCTATAATCGGTACGCCTAAAATTAAAAGAGGAATCAACAAAGTTAAAGCTGCTGTGCTCTTGGATACACCCACAATAGCAATCACTGCTAGTATAAATCCAAAAGACATATAATAGGAAGAAAATTTTCCTCGGGGGATATATTTGATAAAAATAAATGAAATCGCCGCCATAATCAAAGATAGCGCTTCTGCCAAAATTAATCCCTGCCTCTGGACCAGAGAGACCACTAAAAAAGTTAATGAGGCGATAAAAACAATATAGGGAGTGATCTCTCCCAGTTCATCTGCCTGGCCGATAGAATTAGTAATACCTATCAGCCAGATTACGGTTAGAGGGATGGATAAATAGCTAAGATAAAGATATCCTCCCGATGAGGAAGGAGCCCGCAAAAATTCTATTTTAACTCCAGAATAAATTATAACTAAAGAAATTAAAACTTGAAATATCAATTTAACTCCTGTGGGAAGTCTTTTCTTTCTGTCTACCCTCCCCAGGATGACCATCAGCACACTGCATATAATAATACCTGCGATTTTAAACATCATTCCGGTTTCTAACATATAAATATATTTTCCTTCATTATTTCTTTTATTTTTTTATCCTTATTTTTGTCTTATCTTTCTGTTCTTTCTGTTTTTTCTGTTTTTAATCTTTTTTCTGCTCAATCCAATTATCTTAATACGATAAAAGCATCTTAGATTCCTTCTTTTTAGGGTAAATTTATAAAATTAAAACTAATTATTAAATATTCTCCTTAAACCAGTTAACTGTCTTTTCTAAACCCGCTGAAAAGTCAAACTTTGGCTGCCATCCTAAAACATCTTTGATTAAGTGGCAATCCAGAATATTCTTCCTTAAATCCCCTGCTCTGGGAGGTCCATAATGCGCCGAATGAGGAAATTTTATAATCTCCTTTAAAAGATAAAAGATTTCATTTACCGAAACACTTATTCCTGTCCCCAGATTGAAGCCGTTAAATTTAACTTCGGCTCCAGCTTTTACTTCAGATTCTTTTTTTTCTTCTTCTTTGGTTTTTTCTTTTTCTTTTTTCTGAACAACTTTAGATAATTTTACCATATTTTGAAGAGCGAGTAAATTGGCTTGAGCCACATCTTCTACATAAATATAATCTCTGATATATTCACCATCACCATTTATAGTAGGAATCTCGCCTTTTAGCATCCTTTCTATAAATATAGCGATAACTCCGGCCTCACCATAAGGATCCTGCCGGGGTCCATAGACGTTTCCATATCTTAATGCTACATGTGGGAGATGGCAATTTTTCTGATAAAAATCAAGATAATGCTCAACTGCAACCTTACTGATTCCATAAGGTGATTGGGGACTGAAAGGATAATCTTCAGTAATGGGAAAATGCTCTGGTTCCCCATAAATAGTCCCTCCGCTAGAGGCAAAGGCTATTCCCTTGACCTGGTAATTAACGCAGCATTGCAATAAATTTAATGAACCAAGGATATTGGTTTGCGCATCAAATAAAGGGTCCCTTACGGAAAAAGATACGCTAATCTGGGCGGCTTCATGGCATACATAATCAGGTTTTTCCTGCTCAAATACTTTAACCAATCCTTTCTGGTCTCTGATATCTAATTTATGAAACCGAGCCCTTTGGTTGATATTTTCCTCTCTGCCGGAAGATAAGTCATCAACTATCACAACTTTATAATTATTTTTGATGAGCAAATCCACAATGTGTGAACCGATAAAGCCCGCCCCACCGGTAACTAACACGGTGGTCTTTTTATTTTCACTTACTTGTTCTTTTCTCTTGTTTAATTTCATGTTTCTTCTCCTTTCTGCCACAAAAAGTTTCCCAAAGGTGCCTGGCACCTTTGGGAAACTTTTTACATTAAAGCGCTAATACAAGGGCGATTATGCTGCAAGCGGCGCTTATTCCCCACAAGATAAGCACAACATTTTTATGAGATATCCCTCGAGCTAAAAGTCGATGATGGAGATGCCCTTTATCGGCCTGAAATATGGGATGATGACCTCTGTATCTCCTCCAGATGGCAAACAGGGTATCAAAAATAGGTAGAGCCAGAATAATAATAGGAATTAAAATAAAAAAGGTATTTCCACTATTTAATACCCACAAAGCCCCTACAGAGGCTAACATAAAACCGGCAAAAGTACTGCCGGAATCCCCCAAAAAGATTTTGGCCGGGTAAAAATTAAATCTTAAAAAAGCCAACATACTCCCTACCAGGGTAATTGATACCAGATTAATAATTTCAAAATTTTGTCTTAATCCTAAAATAAAAAAAGCTATTAAACTAATTATCGAAACTCCGCAGGCCAGTCCATCCAATCCATCTATTATATTGATGGAATTGGTAACTCCGACTATCCAAAAAATTAAGATGGGATAAAGAAGATAACCTAACAGATCAAAAATTTTTAATTGATTAACTATAAAACTATTTATTAAATCACTGTTATATATAATCACTATCAAGGCAGGAACCATTTGAATAATGAATTTATGCTTGGGAGAAAGGTCTACTATGTCATCTACCACTCCTAATAACAAAATGATTACCCCACCTATCAAGAGGGCTTTAACTTGTCCTTCTATCTGCACCACAAATAGCAGACTCAGTAAAAATCCAAAAAAAATAACTATCCCTCCCAAATTAGGGATAGCTTCTTCGTGTATCTTACGGTGACCGGGCATATCCACCATATTCTGTTTTTTCCCTACATGAGCCATGTAGGGAGTTAAAATATAAGAAACTATAAAGGCAATAACGCCAACTTCTAGATATTTCAAATAGATATTCTCCTGTTTATTATTAATTCACCAATTTGCCTATGTATCAATTTACCAACTGGCCAATTGACCAATTCTCCAATTTACCGATTAATCAATTTAATCAATTCATTAATTCCTTAATTTACTAATTTGTTAATTTATTTAGCTAATTCTTTCTTTAAATCTTCTATGCAGGCTACCGGCGACGGGTCAACCTGATTTAATATTGCTAAATAATAGCTCGCCAGATCGCCTAAGAAAATTAGTGAAAACATGCGGGCCATTTTTCCTTTACCTTTGGTAGGGCAAACTATAAACTCGGCTACTTTGTCTTCGATAATCTTACGGGTAATTTTCCGTCTCTGCTCTACCCTCAAAAGCCCTTCTTTGTCTTGAAGATAAATAATTTTAACCTGTCGGTTTATCTTATTTTCTATCTCATAGCCTACTATTTCGTTATGGTCAAGTTCGGGAAATATATTCCAAAAACAGGGCCATTTACTATTTTCATTTATTTGGGTCTTCCATCGCATCGCCACTGCCTTCAATAATCCTTCAGAACCGTAAACCAGGGGCAGATGCCGATAGAGGCTCAGAGCTACTTTTTTGGCAAAATTGTTTTTGATGGGAGATTTAACGCTATATTCCCTGGAAAGTTCCCGCAAAATATTGTGCGTTTCTTCTATCTCGTCACTTCTTTCTTTTATTAAACCCAGCCTTTCTAATGCTTTTAATACTGGAAAAAACAGATAAGAAATGGCGGCTCGAGGTTGAATCCCTGCCGGGACTTTAATCACCGGAAAGTTATTCTCTTGGGCAAGAACTGCTAATTTGCCCCCTGAAGTTAGTGTAATAACTCTTGCTTTGGCATCCAGACATTTCTTTAAGGCAGAGAGAGTCTCTTCGGTATTTCCCGAATAACTGACTGCGAAAACCAAAGAATTTTCATCTACGAATTTGGGGATATTATAACCGCGAATAACCACGATGGGTATTGATAATTCATCGGCTAAATAATCAGATAGTAGATTTCCGCCGATAGCTGAGCCACCCATTCCTAATACCACGATATTTTTAAAATTTCGGGCGGGTGCGGGGGCAGGAATAGCAAACTCCTCTCCCAAACGCAAGGCATCTCGCATCTTCTGCGGAAATTCCTCTAACAGCTCTATCATATTGGCTTTATCCAGCTCAGAAAAATCTCCATCTAAATCCAACGTATTTATACCGTTTTTATTTTTTCTTATCTCAACCATAATTCCTCTCCCCTTCCCATATTTTAGCCTATCTTTCTATATTTTATAACATACCACACAACCATTTTTCAAGCAAGCGCAAAAATGAAAAATATGTCTCGGAAAAGTGTCCAAAAAGTGCCAGGCACTTTTTGGACACTTTTCTGGAATTTTTCTTTATAAAGTTAGGGCTCGATAGTTAAATGAGGGGTGAAGATAATTTCGCTGCCGGCTCCGTTCCAATAAGCCCAGTCACCACTACTTGAGGTGTGATATGGATATTTTGGGCCAGCGGCGTCTCCCCACCAGTTATTTTTCGCCATAATATTATGAGTAGTTTCATTACTAACACCATGAGTAGAGTTTCCGATAATTTTATTATAACCATCACTTTTCCCATCTCCACCTCCGATATCCGGATTAACTAAATTGCCCAAAGCATTATCAATAAGAATTCCATAACCAGAATTATTGCCAATTGTATTATAAGAAATAATTGGAGCAGCACTTTCTCGACAATAAATTCCTGTATTATTATTGCTAATATTGTTTCTGGTAATTTCGGGAGAAGAATCTCCATAGGTGCGTATTCCATGCTGATTAGATACTATAGAATTGTTTCGGATTATACCCACACCGTTTGTTGCAACCTTTATCCCACTACTACTATTATTCTCTATATTATTGCCTTCAATTACGGGAGCTGAATTAATATAGCTTATACCATAATCTTTATTATTTTTTATTAAGTTATTATTTATATTTATATAGGAACAATTGTCAAAATAAATTCCGGTGCTGGTACTGCTATCGCCATCGATGGTAAAACCAGATATAGTAATATTATCTGCTTCTAAACTTATTAAATTTTCGGTTAAACTACTTCCGGTAATAAAAGTATTGCCCTGACTTGTCCCCTGAAGAGTTATTTCTTTATTTATTATCAACTGTTCGTTATAAGTCCCTGCGGTCACCATAACTGATTTTCCGGAAACAACTGCCTCTATTCCCTCGGTTATGGTATTAAAGGGGTGGGTTTGGGTTCCATCTTCAATTCCAGTGGTATTGGCTGCATCTACATAGATATTAGGATCATATTCTATTGTTACAGTTATTGCGGAACTTTCGTTGCCAACGGCATCACGGGAAGTAATAGAGACATTGTTGATTCCTTCAGAGAGATTGTAAGAGTAAGACCAATCGGTTGATGAATTAAGAGGAACTGCTTCTGTTCCGTTAATTAAAATCGAAGAACTCGCCTCTTTAGTACCGGATAATATTTGGGTTGAAATATTAGTTGGTGAAGTTATGGCACCTAAAGTAGGCTGGGCAGGAGAAGTAATATCATTTATTGTTATATTCCACTGCACATAATTTTCCAATTCTCCATCGTTCACTAATACTTTTACTATTTTCTGGTTGTAATCTCCATAACCGGCAGAATAAATCCAACTGCTTTTTGAATCATTTCCTAAAACGCTAAAGCTTGATACTTTCTTTCCATTTAATAACCATTGATAACTTAAAGTTACGTTTAAGTCAATATCCTGAGCTTGGATTTCAAATTTTACCGAATCCCCCTCATTGATTTCGATATTAGTATTAGTAGGAGAATAAGAAAGGATTTGGGGTTGATTATTTACATTGATAACCTCAATTTCAAAACTTTGAGTATCGCTCTGTTTGCCATCAGAAGTTTCCACAATTATCGGATGAATTCCTACCTGATCATTCGTCGGTGTCCAGGATATTAAACCACTCTCGCTATCAATACTCATACCCTCTGGGCAGAGGACAAGAAGATAAGTTAGGCTATCACCATCGGGATCCTTTGCTTCTAACTGATAAGAATATTGATTATTCTCTGTAGCGGTGATAGCAGGTTCAGAAATTATAATCGGTGCACGGTTTAAAAAAGGGAAAAAATCTACCAGGCTTTGGCATCCCCCCATTAATACTAAAATAATTAATCCAAATAATAATACAAAAAATTTCTTCATCTCTTAATATATTCCTTTCTTCAAATATTTTCTCGATTCGTTATAAGGTGAGTTAAGATTTGCTTTAGTATCATTTGATCGGTATCTTGCTGTAAATAATAATATGAATATGGGATACCTCTGGTTCTGATGATTCTGAAGGTTTTTATCTATTTTATTTTATGTGTCATTTCATTTTCCGAAAATCCTTTCTGCATTATCATGGTAAATCATTCTCAAGGTCTCGTCATCGAGATTAAGTCCTCTGTACACTGTATTGGGGTCAGTTTGTTCCCGGGCTTTTTTGCTCATCATCTTATAAATCGAATCCGGTAAAGTAAACTCCTCTTTTTCTAACATATCAAAATAACTTAATGTAATATCATCAATATAGCTCCTGCTCTTCGCCCGGTAAGAGGTAATTACTATATCTGTACCGAAGTTTATACGGTTACGATATTTCTGCATAAATTCCCGGAAAGCTACAGCATTATAAGAAATTCTCTTAAATCCAGCAACTTGAAAATCGGGATGACCAAAACTTATATCAGTGTATAAATTGGGATAAGTATCAAGGAGTCTGCTTAAGAGTGTAAGATTTCTGGAAGTCAAGATAAAGTGAGGAGCAACAACTACTAAATCAGGAAAGGCCTGCAAAACTCTCTCCATTTGATCTAAAAAACGACCACTATTTATATGGTAAAGAATGGGTATCCCCTGCCCTTCACAATATTGATATACCTCCATCATCCCGGGATCATCAAGAGGAAGATGAAAAAAATTATCATAGAAATAGCCATGACCATTATACAATTTCAAGCCTTTGGCTCCATCAGCGATAAATTTCTTTAATTTTTCCAGCTTATCTTCATCGCGGGGATCGATCGTGCATAATGCTATAAATTTATCGGGATATTTTTTGCTTATATTTATTATTTCTTCATTATTCTTATCATATTCACTAAAACCATATTTAGGATTTAGATAAAAAGTAAATTTTGAGGTTCCCAACATAATCATTTTTTCCATCTGGCAATCTTCCATCACTTTAAGAAGAAGAGGAATATTGCTGAAGGATTGAACATGTTCGTGGGCATTTATAATTTTAAAATCTGCCCTCCTATCTCTAGTGTCTGGGTCCATTTCAGCAATAAGATTCGAAGGTTGGTTGTCTATCCATAAGGGCAAATACCCCATTTGCCGGAGATACCACAAAAACATCATCGCCAATAATATGATGATTATAATATAAAACCACAATTCACTTTTTTTTCTTTTTTTTACTACTTCTGTAACTATGGTTTTCTGTTGAGCCATTCTCTCCAACTTTCCTTTCGAATATTCGAAATACACAACTAAAATCAATTATACACTACTTATTTTTAAAACTCCAACAAAATTATATTTAAAAAAGTTTCCCAAAAGTGCCTGGCACTTTTGGGAAACTTTTTAGCTGTTTCTATGCTGAAATCCCTTGAACTATTTATTTATAAAGGATATAATGTTTATATTATGGCAAGAAGAAATAGGACAGAGATAGAAGATAAAAATGCTATTTATCATATAATTGGTAAGGGTGTGGAAGGAACTGACATATTTACTGATGATGTAGATAGAAATAAATTTCTACAACTTCTACAAAAAATTGTTAACTTTCACAAAGTTCACCTATTTTCCTATGTACTAATGGATACTCACTTCCACCTACTTCTAAAGACAGAAGAAGCAAATCTTTCTCAAGCCATGCAGTTTTTAAATTCCTCTTATGCCCACTGGTTCAACATAAGACACATAAGGAAGGGGCATTTATTACAAGACCGTTACAAAAGTCATCTTATTTTAAATTCCCTATACCTATATAGCGTAGCCTCTTATATTAGCCTAAATCCGGTAGAGGCCGGATTAGTGGATTCTCCCGAAGAATATCCTTGGAGTAGTTTTCAATATTTTCTCTCTAATCAAAATCAAAACAAAAACGTTCCCTTATGGCTGAACATTCGGGAATTATTAACACTTTGTCAAACCAGTCCAGAAAATTTTATAAATTTCGTAAAAGAAAATATTCAAAAAGATGGCCTAGAAACAGAAAAAATCCTCCAAAATGTCACTAAAATAACCTCAAATCAAATACAAAATAAATCGCCCAGAAATATAGAAAATATATTAAGGAAAACAAAAGAACAAATTGGAGACATAGAAACCAATAAACGATTAAAACATTTGCTTGTATATTTATTAGTAAAAGAGGGTTACAGAGTAAAAGATGTAGCAAATTCTCTACACATGACCAGCCCAAGCGTACTAAAAATATGTAAAAAGGTGGATAGAAATTTAATCTCTGATCGTATATACCAGCTCTGGCTAAATCATATTAAAATAACCCTATTTTTATAAAAAAGTTTCCCAAAGGTGCCAGGCACCTTTGGGAAACTTTTTGGAAAGAAGTATGAGAATATGCAAAATAAAATAATTTTTTTTATTTATATCATTATTATAATATTTTTAGTAATATACTCGCCATTAGTTATGAGTGTGGAGGCTGTTCGCTATAATCCCGGCTTAAATTGGCAGGTCTTGGAAAGCCCTCATTTTTCAGTCTATTTTTCTAAATTGCAAAACAATGAACAAAATGATGAAGATTTTAGTTACAATAACGAACAATTAGCTCAAGTGGTAGCTGATATTGCCGAGGAAACCTACCACCAGGTTAATGCCCAGCTCGGCTCGCCCAACAAGCATCATCATCTGCAAAAGATGGCCATAATTATGGAAGATTTTTCTGATTATGCCCTGGGTTTTGCCTCCTCTTTCCCTCATCGGGTGATTCGCCTCTCCCTGACTGCCCCCACCGCCAAATCCTTTGATATGAAATTTAAAAGCTGGCTTAAAATGGTAATCACTCACGAATACACCCACCTGGCTCATTTCGAGATAACCGCCGGACTCACAACCGCCCTGCGCGCTCTTTTCGGTCAGATACTCACTCCCAATGCCCTCCAGCCCATGTGGTCAATCGAAGGATTAGCAGTTTATAATGAAACTAAATTTACCACCGGAGGCCGTGGAATAGATTCTCGCTACGATATGTATCTTCGTATGGCCGCCCTAGAAGACCAATTTAACACTCTGGATCAGATAAGCGGCTATTATCTTACTTCCTGGCCTGACGGTACCGCACCTTATATCTATGGTCAATCCCTTATCCATTTTATAGCTCAAAAATACGGAGAAGATAAAGTAATTGCCATGAGTGAAATTTTCTGTGAATATCCCTATTTAGGGTTTAACTATGCCGTAAAAAGAGCGATAGGCCTGAACTTGAACGAACTATATCAAACCTGGGAAGACCACTTAAAAGAGAAATATCAACTCCAGGCGCAAAAAATTCTCTCTCAAAAAAATCTTACTCCTTCCCAGCAATTAACTAAATACAATTACTGGGTCGATTACCCGCGCTGGATTTCTACCCCCGATGGAGACAAAATAGTAGTTAAGGTTTCTACACCCCATTCCTATCCGTTCATTCAAATTATCGACCCTTTAAGTCCTTCTCTTCCCTTAACTCCTCATTCTATTAAAAACGAGCCTTTAATTAAAAGAACTTATGGTCGGGATTCTTCTTTCAGCATATCTCCTGACGGTTCTAAAATAATTTATGCTAAATTAGACGATTATGAGCAATTTTATAAACTTTATGACCTTTATTTGTTCGACCTAAAAACAGAAAAAGAGACCCGCCTTTCTGAGGGGCTGCGAGCTCGCGATCCCAGCTGGTCACCTAACCCAGATAATCCTCAAATCGTGGCAGTAATTAATCAATCAGGAACAAATAATTTAGCTCTAATTAATTTACCTTCCCCAAGCTCATCAATTAATGAAAACCAGTCCACCTATAAACTAATTACCAAAGAAGACATTGTCTATCTAACAGATTTTCGAGATGGTACTCAATTATCTCAACCATCCTGGTCTCCCAAAGGGGACAGGATAGCCCTTTCTGCCTGGCGCCATGGTCATCAGGATATATGTATCTTAAATCTTGACCTCGAAAATATCGGTAATTCTATTCTCCAGCCCATCTTTTGCGATAAATCTATTGATATTAGCCCTTGTTGGTCTCCCGATGGCCAATATCTCTTCTTTACCTCAGACCGTACCGGATTTTATAACATCTTTGCCTTTTCGCTTTCCGATAAAAAATTATATCAGATAACCAATGTCCTGGGTGGATCCTTTCAGCCCGCCATCTCTCCCGATGGCAGCCAGCTAGCCTTTATCGAATATCACGCCACAGGATATGAACTGCACCTTATGAAAGTGGACCTAAACCTAAACCCAAACTCGAACCCAAACACAGACCTCAATCAGTGGACAGAAATAGAAATAGAATGTACTGAGCCCCCAATTATGGCAGCACAACAATTCAATAAAGGCCTAAATACCCCTTCTAATTCTAAAAGTAATTACCCGATCCACCCTTACCATCCTTTAGCCTCCTTCTGGCCGCCCACCTATTGGATTCCCGCTGCTCAACTCACTGAAAACGACCTGGGAGTTGGTTTTTCAACTGAATTAAAGGATGTACTGGGATTTCATTCTCTTCCCTTAAGCGTTACTTATGGGATACTCAATAATAACCTATCTTACAACTTCAATTATTATAATTATAGCCACTTCCCTATTGTTAATCTTTGTCTATCTGGAAATGCTATTTTATCTTCCCAAACTCAAACCTCCTGGTGGGAAGAGGGAAAATCCGGTGTAAATATTTATTTCCCATTTAAAGGACAGACTGACTTCACCACAAATACAAATTCGCGTCCTTATCGACAGATATTTTTTCTCGGCTATCAATACGAAAAATCATCCATTACTGACACTAACACATCATCATCTCCACTAAATGCTAACCAGGAGAAAATCGGTAGCCTGAGACTAGGCTACTCCTATTCTGATGCAGAAAAATATGGATTCTCTATCAGTCCCGAACTGGGCAACTCTTTCTCTCTAACCTACGAACATGCTGATAAAGCCCTGGGTGGTGATTATACTTTTGATAAATTAATATTTGATGGCAGGAAATTTATTCCCCTGCCTCCACTTCATCAGGTCCTGGCTCTTCGCCTGGTAGCTGGCACCAGCTCTTCAAGTATATTAGAATCAGGTTTGGACGGGGAAAAATTTAAATTAGGAAGTAACTATTCATCAGATAATCTTAGTAATACTGATGTGAATACCTTCTCTCTGCGGGGTTACAAACATGCCACCCTTGAAGGGAATAATCTTATCTTAACCAGCTTAGAATATCGTTTCCCCTTAGCCAACATTGAGCACAGCCTTAAACTTGGCCCTCTCTCCATCTTTTTAGAAAGACTTTCTGGTGACCTCTTTATCGATATCGGAAATGCCTGGGAAAGCTCCAACTCCAACTCCAGCATAAATATAAATACCGAAAATAATGAAATTAATTCTATCTGGCAGGATTTTAAATCCAGTATCGGAGCAGAACTAAAAGCAGACTTTAATTACCAATACAACTCTTCCTTTACCCTAAGATTGGGGGCAGCCAAAGCCCTGGCCGACCCCCACGGATATGATATCTACATCACTTTAGGCTCTTCCTTCTAAAAAAGTTTCCCAAAGGTGCCTGGCACCTTTGGGAAACTTTTTATCTTTATAATAGGCCGACTTTGCTATGGTCGCCAAGGGTAAATTCGTACACCCGGGGCAGGTCTTTAGAGTGGTAAACTCTCACGCCCTTGCCTATCAGGCATCTTTGCATTCGTCCCTTTATATATTCCAATTTACTCTCTTCTAAAACTACACTGTACTCAATTTCGCTTTTGATTATCTCTACTCTTTCAGAAAGAGAAGTAAAGGGACCGACATAGGAATCTAATATCCTGACCTTTTCTCCGATTATCACCGGGCCCAATATCTTAGAGTTTATAATCTCTGAACCTTTTCCGATTTTTACCCTTCCTAAAATCTGAGAGGCTTCATCCACTACTTTCGCCCCACCAATATCTCTCTCAATATCTTCTAAAATTAAGCGATTAGCTTCCAAAACATCATCCGGCTTACCTGTATCTTTCCACCAGCCCCCAATTACTTCAGCTCCCACTTTATAGCCCTTATCGATCATCCACTGAATGGCATCGGTAATCTCCAATTCCCCCCGGGCCGAAGGTTTTATGCTCCCAATAGCCTGATGAACATTTTTATCAAAAAAATAAACCCCTATTAAAGCTAAATTACTGACTGGTTCTTTAGGTTTTTCCACTACTCGTACAACTCTTCCCTCTTCCAACTCAGCAACTCCAAATTGCCTCGGGTCATTCACTTCAGTCAATAATACAAAGGCATTATAATTCCCTTGAATAAATTTATCCGCATATCTTTCTACCCCGTTCTTTAAAAGGTTATCCCCTAAATACATCAAAAATTTATCTTCTCCCAAAAAATCACGCGCCACTGATACCGCATGAGCTAAACCCAGGGCTTCCTTCTGTTCGATGTAAGAAATATTCACTCCCCACTTACCACCCTCTCTAAGCTCTCTCTTTATATCTTCTCCGGTCTCTCCAATGATTATGCCAATATCTTTTATTTCGCAATCCCTAATCGCCTCTATCGCATAAAAAAGTGCTGGTTTGTTGACAATGGGAATTAAATGTTTAGCGCTCGTATGAGTTAGTGGTCTAAGGCGAGTGCCTTTTCCTGCACAAAGAATAATTGATTTCAATTTAATTTCTCCCTCCTCTTATTCCCTTTAAAATAAGATCTTCCCTATATTCCTCCCCAAAATTTTACCGGCTTTCATAAATATCATCGGCCTCTTAAATGCCTCCCTAAATACTAAAGAATGGTTTTCAAAATTTGCCGCCTGCTCGATAAATTCTGCATTCTCTTTAAACAACAAAAAAATATCCTCTAATTCATGCTCATCTTTATTTAATCTCTCGTAAACTTTCCTGGCCCACAGTCCAAATTTAATTTCTCTGCCAAATTTACTCTTCCATCTCTTGTCATATTCGGCCAGCGCACCTTCCTGAATACACTCCACCAGAATATCGGCCGCCCTCATCCCGTAATAAATTCCTCCCCCGGTCAGAGGTTTTACCTGCCGGGCTGCATCTCCCACTACCGCTACCTTTCTGTAAACACTTCGGCACAGTCCTATCGGAATAATCCCGGCTAATCTATCGATAATTTCACCTTTTATCCCTTCTTCTTCTATCACTCGCTTTAACTCTCTGCGTCCATTTTCTGCAATTACCCCTAATCGTATAATTCCGTCTCCTTCAGGGATAATCCACACAAAAAAAGGGATTCCTTCCCGCATATATATCCGGGTCAACTCCCCGGAAAAAAAATCATCTTCTAAGCCTTTTAAATCTTCTAATTTTATTCTATACTGGACCCCTTTATAAAATTTAGTTTCCCCGGAGACATCAATGCCATCAATCCCATCAATGCCATCACTGCCACTACTACCATTTTTTTTCGCCTCGCTTCCTCTTTTTTCCTCTTTTACTTTTCCCTTCGAATCTATAAACTTTCTCACCCGGGACTGCGGTCCATCAGCTCCAATAACTATATCAGCCCAGATATCGCCCTGATTGGTCTTTAGCCGATACCTACTTCCATCGCCTTCTCCTTCTTCCTCTATCTCCAGTAATCTTCTCCCATATTCCACTTCTAATCCCTGGCTCAACTCTTTATCAAACTTCTCCCTGTCAACTACAAGAGCTACCCCGGACCTTTCTATCTTAAAACTATCTCCCCGGTAAAAAAATAAGGCTCCGTTAATCTGATTTAATATAGAACCTCTCGATAAAGGTATTAAACTATCTTCGAAAACCGGCTTGCCCACAATCCCGGCACACCTTACCGGCCTGCCTACCTCATCGTGTTCTTCAATAATTCTAAAGCTATTAATCCCGCATTTCCTCAACAACTGTGCTATATAACATCCTATCGGGCCAGCCCCCACAATAACTATTTCCATAAAAATTCCTCTTAAATCAATATTTTTATTTAGGTATTTAGTCCTTCAAAATCGATCATATTCGAGCACCCCTTGATTTAATTTTATCTATTACCTCTTGTCTTTCCTCGTTTAAGATTGCGTAATCTTTTATGGTCCTTATCTGAAAATACATTTTCTTTAGATTATTAGAATTATAGATTAATTTTCCTGTTTTTATAATTTGAATTTTGAAAACGGTTGAAGCCTTATTCAAATCTATAAGATCTACTTCCTTTTTTAAAATATCTGCTAATTTTTGAGATAGAATAAATAATTCGTACTCGTCTACTCTTCTATCAGTCAGAATACCAATATCTATATCGCTTTCTCCTCTGTCTCTATTTTTTACCGTAGAACCAAAAATATAAATTAGATAAGGGCTAAATGCCTGCACTAAAATATTTTTTATAATATTAATCTTTTCGTTACCAATCATTAAATTCGCCGACCTCAATATAAAAATTGAATTCTTCTTACACAATTTTATTATATCACACCTTATTTTATCCACATACTTTATTAGGCTCCCGACACCAAATTTATCCTATGTACTAAAAAGTTAAAAAAGTTTCCCAAAGGTGCCTGGCACCTTTGGGAAACTTTTTAGTTCGTAAGCGATTTTTGCGGCTACCCGAGCATTGTTTTTTACCAGCTCAATATTGGCTTTCAGGCTTTTGCCTCCGGTTAATTCTTTTATCTTGTTCAATAAATAAGGGGTTAAGTTCTTTCCTTTTATCCCTTCTTTCTCTGCCGCCTTAACCGCCCCTTCTATCATTTCATTCGTATACTCCATTGAAAGGGCATATTCCTCAGGAACAGGATTAGCAATAATCATTCCCCCTCCTAATCCTAAATCCTGCATAGCTCTCATTATCCCCACTGCTTCCTTCTCATCATTTACCACATAATCAACTTTTAGTCCGCTCTCCCGACAATAAAAAGCGGGCAGTTCTTCACTTCCAAATCCGATCACCGGTACTCCCATGGTTTCTAAATATTCCTTGGTCAAAGGTAAATCAAGTATCGACTTTGCCCCGCTACACACTACGGCTACCGGGGTCCGCGCCAATTCCTGCAAATCTGCCGATATATCAAAAGTCTTCTCTGTTCCCCGATGCACTCCCCCTATTCCGCCGGTTGCAAAGACTTTTATCCCGGCCTTCTCCGCCACCACCATAGTTGCCGCTACCGTAGTAGCTCCATTTAAACCTTTAGCTGCTATCACTGCCAAATCTCTCCTGCTGGCTTTTATAATATCTTTAGAAGTCGCCATAAATTCCAGCTCACCCCTCGTCAGACCTACCTTTATCTTTCCTCTAATTATGGCGATAGTGGCAGGCACAACTCCACATCCTCGTATAATCTCTTGCATTTGCCCAGCCACCTCTAAATTTTCCGGATAAGGAAACCCATGAGATATTAAAGTCGATTCTAAAGCCACCACCGGCTTCCCTTCTTCCAGGGCCTCTTTTACTTCATCTTTAAAATCAAAAAATCTTTTTCCACTCACCCTCGCACTTGCACTCATAATTAATTTATAACAACCTTCCTCCTTTTCCTTTCTCCTCTTCTTATTTCTCCTCTTCTATCCTGCTTCTCAATAATCCTTCTCTTAAATCTCTCCTTACTGCCTCTTTTGTAGAAATAGTCAAAGCCGCCGCCCCCAGGCCAAATCTTGCCGCCATCTCCAGAGAATATCCCTTGTAAATTCCATAAACCAGTCCGGCTACCAGCGCATCTCCAGCCCCGGTTACATCCACTACTTCGCCCCTGTAGGGTGCCATAAATTTGTTCCAATCCTCTTTCCTTCTTTCGCCAGCCCCGCCACAAGAGACATATATTCCTCTTTTTCCTAAAGTGACAATCACATTCTTTGCCCCCTTGCGCCTTAGTTCCTCTGCCGCCTTCGCCATATCTACATCTACATCTTCTATACCTTCATCCTCGTCGCTATCTCTCTCCGGCTCCACCCCCAAAATTGATTCCAGCTCATCTTCACTCGGAGTTATATAAGCAATAACCCATCTTCCGCTTCCCCTTCCTTTTCCGCTCCCATCCAATATCTTCCTTAACTTCTTAGCCTTCTCCACCGATACCGGCTCGATAAAAAGAGGAACATTAACTTTATTACACAAATCCACCACATATCCGATGCTCTCCTCCGGTATATTAGTATCCATCACCACTATCTTACTCTCCTTAATCAGATAGGCCTTTGACCTCAAATATTCCACCGTAATTTCCTCTAAAATCTGCATATCTGAGACCGCTACTTCCATCTCACCCATCTCATCTAATATGGCCAGATATATTCCGGTAGGATGCTCTCCCGATATTATCATCTGCTCCGTCTTCACTCCAGCCTTCCCGGTCTCCTCCAAAATCCTTATCCCTTCTCCATCGTCTCCTACTGCACTCAACAAAGTAACCGGCACATTAAGCAAAGCCAGATTATGGGCAATATTCCTTCCCACTCCTCCCGAACCAACATTTATCTTGCCCGGGTTGGACGTATGTCTTTCCAGCACCTCTCCAGCAGGCCTGCCTCTCAAATCAATATTAGCTCCACCTATCACCACTACCCCGCCAAATCTTCCTCGGCCATCACTTAATCTCGGAGAACTCAAAACTTCCTCTCTTATTCTGGTTATTACCATTTTAAAAAACCTTCTCCAAAACCGATAATATTTTTTCCATTATACCACAAACCCCCCTTCCTCCCCCAAACTTACTAAAAAGTTGCCAAAAGGTGCCAGGCACTTTTTGGGTTAGTGTAAACTTTAGTGGGGTAGTTAGAGGAAAAAATATTATATATTAATAATACTTTCTTTGGTTAGTAATAAGACAAATAACCAGAGAAGGATTG
>LDZT01011575.1_pt1 | contig 25240 bp, 19 predicted proteins | sample 615521 | NCBI WGS metagenome assembly LDZT01 (sample SAMN03408292, study PRJNA278302) | terrestrial metagenome | isolation source: oil reservoir sample SB1 | place: USA: Alaska, North Slope, Schrader Bluff formation | collected 2011-09
GCGCTCTCCCAACTGAGCTACATCCCCGTATCTCTAACCAGGTGGGCCTTTCAGGACTCGAACCTGAGACCTCGCCCTTATCAGAGGCGCGCTCTAACCAGCTGAGCTAAAGGCCCTTGTAAGCGCCTTAACAACTCAGGAGTGAAAGGAAAGCATTCACATTTTACGACCCCGTATACACGGGGGATTTTGCGAACGTTTTGAGCGGACATCCTAAGATGCCAGCTCGATTCTCTATAGAAAGGAGGTGATCCAGGCGCACCTTCCGGTACACCTACCTTGTTACGACTTCGTCCCAGTCACCGACCCCACCTTCGACGGCTCCCTCCTTGCGGTTAGGATACCGGCTTCAGGTGTTGCCAGCTTCCATGACGTGACGGGCGGTGTGTACAAGACCCGGGAACGTATTCACCGCAGTATTGCTGACCTGCGGTTACTAGCAACTCCATCTTCATGCAGGCGAGTTGCAGCCTACAATCTGAACTGAGGCCGGCTTTAGGGATTGGCTCCACCTTGCGGTTTGGCAACCTATTGTACCGACCATTGTAGCGTGTGTGTAGCCCAGGATATAAAGGCCATGCTGACTTGACGTCATCCCCACCTTCCTCCGGCTTAAAACCAGCAGTCCCGTGTGACACATGTAACACACAGTGAGGGTTGCGCTCGTTAGCGGACTTAACCGAACATCTCACGACACGAGCTGACGACAGCCATGCAGCACCTGTGCAAGCTCCCCGAAGGGTCGGTCACCTTTCGGATTCCTACCACTTGCATGTCAAACCCTGGTAAGGTTCTTCGTGTAGCATCGAATTAAACCACACGCTCCGCTGCTTGTGCGGGTCCCCGTCAATTCCTTTGAGTTTTAACCTTGCGGTCGTAGTCCCCAGGCGGTAGACTTAACGCGTTAGCTCCGGCACTGGCAGATTTAACTCCGCCAACGCCAAGTCTACATCGTTTACAGCTAGGACTACCGGGGTCTCTAATCCCGTTTGCTCCCCTAGCTTTCGCGTCTTAGCGTCAGAAATGGTCCAGGAAGCCGCTTTCGCCACTGGTGTTCCTCCGGATATCTACGCATTTCACCACTACACCCGGAATTCCACTTCCCTCTCCCATTCTCTAGCTTGATAGTATTGAACGACCTCTCCTAGTTAAGCCAGGAGCTTTCACATCCAACTTACCAAGCCGCCTGCACGCGCTTTACGCCCAATAAATCCGGATAACGCTTGCCTCCTACGTTTTACCGCGGCTGCTGGCACGTAGTTCGCCGAGGCTTATTCAGGGGATACTGTCCTTTCTCATCTCCCCTAAAAGCGCTTTACAACCCGAAGGCCGTCATCGCGCACGCGGCGTTGCTGGATCAGGCTTTCGCCCATTGTCCAATATTCCCTACTGCTGCCACCCGTAGGTGTCTGGCCCGTGTTTCAGTGCCAGTGTGGGGGGCCACCCTCTCAGGTCCCCTACCCGTCAAAGCCTTGGTAGGCCATTACCCTACCAACTAGCTGATGGGACGCAGGCCCCTCCCAAAGCGGATTACTCCTTTCATCATCAAGCATCTAATCCTGATGATCACATGGGGTATTAGCAGTCCTTTCGAACTGTTATCCCCCACTTTGGGGCAGGTTACCAACGCGTTACTCACCCGTTCGCCACTAAGACACCCTCGTCCGAAGAAAAGGGGCTTCGTTCGACTTGCATGTATTAAGCACGCCGCCAGCGTTCATCCTGAGCCAGGATCAAACTCTCCGCAAAAATCAAACACCAACTGAGTTGGTGTTGAGTTCAATTGACTCAAATAAAATGTGGGTATTTCACTTTCCTCTCACTCTTCAGTTGTTAAGGTCCTGTTTTCAATCGCGGGACAACATTGTAACCATATCTCCTGAACCTGTCAAGACCCAAGGATAAAATTACCGATGCTTTCCTTCTTGTTCAGTGGTCCGCACCGGTAACGCTGCTTACATCGTCCCTACAAGCCTTCAATCTTGCAGCTATTCGGTTGTAAATGATTTGCGATTTACAAATCTACAAGGTCAAATGGTTAGGAGATTTTAACGGGTTATTAACACGGTGTCAAGGCAAATCAAGCGAGAAACCTTAAAAAATTGACGTTTGCTCACCTTTTAACCTATTTTAATGATTTTTCGCCTTTTTTCAACCCTGCTATAATTCAGAAATGAGCTCTTCTCTCCCTTCCCACACACGAAAATCATTGCTTCTCCAGAGCATCCATTCCATTCTATATGGTCTTCTCTTTTTTATTCTCTGTATTGGGGTATTCTTCATCGGCATTAATATTTGGTTTGCGGGGCGCATTTTGCCGGGAGTCTACTTCATGGGAGTACCTCTGGGTGGAATGACCACCCAAGAAGCGCAGCAGATTATTCAAGCACAAATCCTTCCTGAAATACCCCAGATCATTACATTAACATATCAGGATAAAACTTTTCCGTCTACTCTGTTGGAAATGGGTGTCAGTTTTGACGCAGCTGAAATCGCCAACCATGCTTTTTCCATCGGGCGTTCCGGATCAGTTGCTGTCTGGAGCGGAGATCTGGTCGCGTTATTAAGTAAAAACAAAACTCTCCCGACCACCATCTACCTTGATGAAAACATTGCCGCAAACACCCTTCAAAAAATTGCGGTGGAGATCGATCAACCCATGATCGAGGCTCAGATTGCCTTTTCAGGGAATGAAGTGCATACCACACCCGGGCAAATCGGCAGAACCGTAGATATTGCCACGACGCTTGCTCAAATCGAAGATGCAATCTGTCACGAAAACTACAGCGTGCTACCTCTGATCGTTTCAGAGGAAACACCCACTGTTCTTGATGCCGAACCGTATGCGCAAACCATCCGTGATTTTCTTGCTACTGATTTCACGTTGACCACTCCTTCAGAAGCTGATCATCCTTCAACTCAATATGAACTTGATTCGTCCACTTTAGCTCCTATGCTGGAATTGATGAAGGATAATCATGATGGACAATACACCATCACTTTACAGTTCAAGGCGAGCGTGATCGAGAACCTGCTCAATGATCTCGCACCATCGTTGAGTATCCAAACAGAAGAACCGCGTTTTATCTTTAACGACGAAAGTGGAGAAATTGAATTATTCAAGAATGGGATTACGGGGCGTACGTTAAATATAGCTGACAGCATTATCAATATTCAGCAACAGATTGCAGCCGGTTCCCACCAGGCTGAGTTAGTTTTCACCTACCAAAATCCAAGCGTGGCTGATGGTGCAACCGGAACACAATTAGGGATCACAGAATTGGTACAACAGCAAAGTACCTATTTCTATGGTTCCAGCAGCGCCCGCATCCAAAACATCCAAACCGCAGCCAATCGTTTTTTAGGATTGCTGGTGGCTCCTGGGGAAGTCTTTTCCATGGCTGACGCAATGGGGGAGATCAGTCTTGACTCCGGATTTACAGAAGCCTTGATCATTTATAATGGAAAAACGATTGAGGGTGTGGGCGGGGGTGTATGCCAGGTGAGCACAACTCTCTTCCGAACAGCTTTCTTTGGCGGCTTCCCCATTATTGAAAGGTACCCTCATGCCTATCGGGTTTCGTTCTATGAAAAAACCGCCGGCAATTACCGCGATTCAAACCTGGCAGGGTTGGATGCTACTGTGTATATTCCGCTGGTTGATTTGAAATTTCAAAACGATACTCCTTACTGGTTATTAATGGAAGCATACGTATTTCCAGAATCAAGCCAGATCATGTGGAAATTCTATTCCACTGCGGATGGTCGCACTGTGGAATGGGAAACAACCGGACCTGTCAATACCGTCGAACCACCTGAGCCTAAGTATTATCGCAATTCAGAGTTGGACAACGGAGAGGTTAAGCAAGTGGATTGGGAAGCACAGGGCGCAGATGTGCGTGTGGATCGCCGCGTTTTCAAGAATGGCAACCTTTATTCTCAGGACCAATTCCTAACCCATTATGAACCATGGGGAGCAGTCTTTGAGGTTGGACCCGGTGTGGATGGTTACCCAATTTCTGAAGAATAATCTTCCCGCGAAGTGGTAAAATTTTGAGCAACAATAATTATTTCGTATAAATAAGGAGACTGCATGATCAGCAAAGATCTATTGGAAATCTTACGCTGCCCGGTGTGTGTCAGAGAAGAGGGGAAGAAAGGGAATCTCGTATTACATAAAGACACCTGGCTTCTCTGTCAGGATTGTGACCGTAAATATCCTATTGTTGAAGATATTCCTGTCATGCTTATTGATGAAGGGGAAAAATGGACGGATACCAAGAAAGAAAATCTTCCCGTTCCGCCCCCACGTCCCAATTAGTCCAATCCAATAATCGCAGTATATATAAAGTTTTCTATGAAAAATTTTTTTCAGAATCTAATTACAAATATCCGCTCTAAGGATAAAACAATAAAGATCATCAATCTAGCTTTTCTGATCCTGGCTATCGCAGTTGGAGTTTACATGTATGGCTTTGTCTCAGATTTCATCAAAGAGGTAACCATTCTGGATCTACCCGGTGCACCCGTCATCGATTCTGCTATGGGAGAAGAGGAAAATACTTCAGAAGAGCAATTAACCGAAACGCTTGGACAACCCACCGTCGAACCTTGGGATGGCGTCAGCCGCGTTAATTTGCTATTCCTCGGCTTAGATTATCGTGATTGGGAAGCAGGTGAAACACCGCGCAGTGACACCATGATCCTGTTCAGTGTTGACCCTGTTTCCAACACCGCTGCCATGCTTTCCATCCCACGCGACATGTGGGTTAACATCCCTGGTTTCGGCTATTACAAGATCAATGAAGCATACTTCCTGGGCGAAAGCGGTCATCTTCCTGGTGGCGGTCCCGCCCTGGCGGTTGAGACAGTGGAACAATTTCTGGGCGTCCCCATCCAATACTATGCCCAAGTTGATTTTTCCACTTTCATTGAGTTCATTGATGAGATCGGGGGCGTCCTGATCACTCCTACAGCGGATGTGAAAGTAGAAGAATTCGGTTCTGAATACCAGCAGATTCTCAAAGCAGGTGAACAATATACGCTGCCCGGTTCACTGGCAAACAGATATGGTTCTGCTTGCTAAATCTCCAGACGGGTTAAGTATCCTGAAACCTATTCCAGATAAAATACGAGAGCTACGTGATAGATTATTTTCCACAGGTGGGGCATTGGGTCCGATAGCAACTGCATCCGCCGGCTCTACTATTGTGCGTGATGAAGCTGCATCCGTCGCTGTGCAAAACGGAACACTAGAACCTGGGTTATCTGGACAGGCTGTGGAATACTTGCGACAACAGGGCATCAATGCAGTTGAAGCCAATGCGGATCAAGTTGGTAATCCAACCACTATTTATGTATATAACAGCAAACCGCATACTACTGCCTATCTGGCAAGTCTGATGAGTGTGGCATCCACTAACATCCACTTTTCATACGATCCCACCTTCGGTGTAGATATTGTGGTCATCGTGGGTAGTGATTGGGCAGCAAATAATCCTCTTCAATAAGGTTCTGGTTATTCAAGTCATAACAATTAACTATGTGCTTTTTTGTTCTCGGCTACAACTACTATACAATTAGTATTATCCATGATCTCTGAAATTGAAATAGGAGAAGTATTTGTATAAAGATCATCAAGGTCGGGAACATAAGATCGCTGTCGTCATTCCAGCATATAATGTTGAACCCTATATACAAAGAGTTATAGGGAATATCCCCTCGTTTGTGGATCAAATTATTGTCGTTGATGATAAAAGCACCGATTTCACCATTAAACGAGTTGAGGAATTTCGAGAGCCAAGGCTTCACTTGATCAAACATAGCCGCAATCAGGGAGTGGGAGGGGCGGTTCTTTCGGGATATCAGCAAGCATTCGAGTTAGGGGCTGATATTTTTGTCAAAATGGATGGCGATGATCAGATGGACCCTGGGCAAATCCGATCGCTAATCGAACCTATTATTAATTTTAAAGCCGATTATACAAAGGGCAATCGGTTTCTTCACCAAAAAGAACTAGTACGCATGCCTCTTATAAGACGGATCGGGAATCTAGGATTATCCTTCTTAACAAAACTTGCTAGTGGTTATTGGAATATTTTCGACCCAACCAATGGATTCACAGCGATAAATTCAGAAGTATATGCATTGTTGGACAAAGATGCAATCGCGAAAGATTTCTTTTTTGAAACAAGCATGCTATTACAACTTCAGAAGATTCAAGCACTTGTCATTGACATTCCTATTCCAGCCAAATATGAAAACCAGCAAAGCAATCTATCCCCCATTAAAATCCTGTTCATTTTTCCCTTCAAGTTGACTAAAGGCTTATTCAGCCGCATCTATTTTCGATATTTTCTATTTGATTTTTCAGCAGTATCCGTCTACCTGACCATCGGTATTCCTGCTATCATTTTTGGAACAGTGTGGGGAATCGTAAAATGGGTTCAATCAGTAAAAACAGGAATTATCGCCTCCACAGGTACGGTACTCATCGCCGTGCTGCCTATCATCATTGGCGTTCAATTCCTGACACAAGCTATTTCCATTGACATCAACAACACACCCAGCATATCCATTCGAGAAAAATATTAGTAAAATACATGGCGTAAGCAGTAAAAGGTAAAATAAGTGAAGGGATAAAAAGGCTGTGCTTCATTGCTTACTGGCGCTGCTTCAAGTATTATTCAACAACACACAACCATGATCTCCGCCCGAATGATCTGGTAGAAAACCATTCAAAAACATGATATTATCCATCCTTTCTACGCTTTTGGTTTTGCTTACAGCGATCCTGCTCGTTTTTCTATTAGGAATTCGGTCAAAGGTAGCTGGTGTGCTATGCGTTTACCTTTTTTCTTTCGCCAATATCGTACTTGCCAGTTCCATCAGCGGACTCATTTATCACGTAGACGATCGTTTTGTATTCACCTTCCTTCATGCAGTGATCTTTATAATTGTGGGGCTGGTCTGGGAGAAACAAAAAAGACCAGGGCTGATTGAATCAAAAGAAACCCTGAAATCATTTTTCTCAACTTTGCATTTGACGCTTAAACAACGTGAAATTGCAGTAACGTTTGCTGTAATTGTCCTTTCCATACTTTTCCAGATCACTTTGATCGTAGTTATGCCGCCCAATTCTCATGACAGTTTGACCACTCACCTTTCACGCATTGGATATTGGCTGCAAAATGGGACCTATTTACCCTTTAACATTCATAATATTCGCGATATTTACTACCCTTTGAACCCGGCATTTCAGGTTTTATGGACAATTGTACAAACCGGTTCGGATATGTACGTTGAAATGAGCCAGTTCTTCGCCATGCTGGCGTGTGCTCTGGCAGTTTATGGACTAAGCAGATTGCTCAATCGTTCCATCAAAAGTTCCTTTCTGAACGCCTTGATTTTTTTAACCTATCCCATTGTAATCATGCAGGGAACGACAGCCCAAACCGATCTGGTCGTAGCATCCCTGATCGCATGTGCTTTCTACTTCCTCGCTATGGGATTTCGTTCCGAAAAGAAATATCTGGCACTATCTGGATTAGCGATTGCATTGGCATTGGGATCTAAGCAAACTGCCTTTTTTATCCTGCCTGGTTATTTACTCCTTTTCATTTTTCTGTGGGCGAAAAATCGGGGAAAACATCCCGGCGCTTTGGGTTATTTTCTGGTTTTCTTTCTGGTCTTCTTTCTCGCTTTTGGAAGCCTCACGTATATCATGAACTATCTCCACTTTGGAGGATTCTTTGGTCCTCCAGGAGCCGTTGAATCCCAGTCAGCTTTTCTTACCATCCAAGACAAACTGGAAACACTGCGCATCAATCCCCATCGGCTTCTTTACAACGCCGTGGATCCTTCTGGATTGCCGTATCCCATGAAAAATTATTTTGTAAAGGCTAAAGCAATCCTATTTTCAAACTTCATGAGTTATTTCCATATTGAACTGGAAGGCACCACACTGACGCAGAATCAAACCAATTTTTCTTATCTCACGGTTCCTCATCTTACAGAGGATGAAGCCTGGTTTGGACCGCTGGGATTCGTGTTGATGAGCATCGCACTGCTAGCTGGATTGGTCAATGGAATTCGTAAAAAAGATCCCCTTCGTTTTGGGCTTTTTCTTACAACCTTGGCTTATACCTTATGCATCATCATGTTCCGCCCTGGGTGGGACCCTTATCAGGGCAGATACTTTTTATCAATAGCTGTATTGATCACACCTCTAATTAATCTGTATTTTTCCGACACGAAATTCCTGCGTTTTTTTCGATATGCCTCGGTGGTCATGGCAGTCTTTATCACCCTTACAACTCACCTGCTCAATGAAGCCAAACCGGTAGCCGTTTTTAAAAACAACCCTAGTTTAATCCGTGAGACAATTTGGAATTTGGATCGTGTTGATAAAATGACACTCCCCAACAGAAGCTTACGCGATCCTTTACGATCAATATTCTCTCTTGTTCCGGAAGATTCCGTTCTGGGTCTGTGCATCGATACAGGCGTCTGGGATTATCCATTTTTCGGAGAGGATTTTTCCCAACAGATCGTCCCCATCAATCCTAAGGAAATGATATTAAATCAAAACTGGGTATCCCAAAACGAGATCGATTACATCGTCATGAATACCAACACTGATTTGTGGGAAAATACTCCCCCCTACCTTGAGATCATCTACGATTATGGGGGTTGGATACTTTTTTCAGTGAAGTAATTCAAAAAGGAGCTCATTGATAGATTGAGTTCCTTTTTTATCAGGATGGGGTGACACTATTTTTTCATCATAGGAATATTGATCCCTTTTTCTTTAGCCGTATCAATCGCAATTTTATACCCGGCATCCGCATGGCGGATAACCCCCATGCCCGGGTCGGTGGTTAGTACCCGTTTCAAGCGTTCTGCAGCTTGCGGGGTTCCGTCAGCAACAATCACCATACCAGCGTGTTGGCTGTAGCCAATTCCAACCCCTCCTCCATGATGGAAAGAAACCCAGGTCGCTCCCCCTACCGCATTGATCAAGGCATTGAGAATTGGCCAATCGCTGACCGCATCAGTACCATCTTTCATTCCTTCTGTCTCACGGTTCGGAGAAGCCACCGACCCTGAATCCAGATGATCCCTGCCAATCACGATGGGCGCCTTCAATTCCCCACTCGCTACCATCTCATTGAACTTCAAACCAGCTTTTTCCCGCTCGCCATAACCCAACCAGCAAATACGGGAGGGCAGTCCCTGAAAAGGTACCCGCTCTCTTGCCATGATCAGCCAGCGGTGTAAATGTTCATCTTCCGGGAACAGGTCCATGATCGCTTGATCGGTCTTGTAGATATCCTCTTTATCACCAGACAATGCTACCCATCGGAAGGGTCCTTTCCCCTCGCAAAATAGAGGGCGGATATAGGCAGGCACAAATCCTGGAAAATCAAAAGCACTCTCAAGCCCATTATCAAAAGCACGCTGGCGGATGTTATTGCCATAATCAAACACTTCTACCCCTCTGCGCTGGAACTCAAGCATTGCCGCCACCTGGGCAGTCATGGCGTCTGTGGAGAGCCGTGTATATTCTGCAGGATCTTTTTTGCGTAATTCATTGGCTGCTTCCAAGCTCATCCCGTTGGGCACATACATCAAGAAATCATGGGCGGGGGTCTGGTCGGTAACTACATCGGGCAGCATGTCTGTCTTCAGCAGCGCCGGATAGACATCGGCAGCATTGGCAACCAGACCGATCGAGCGCGGGATATTTTTCTCCTTGGCTTCTGTAACCAGATCAAGTGCCTCTTCAAGATCATTGGAAACCATATCTAGATAACCAATATCCTTCTGCCACTTGGCATGAGCAGGGTCGATTTCGACCACAAGCCCAACCCCTTCATTCATGGTGATGGCTAATGGTTGTGCGCCACCCATCGCTCCCAAACCAGCGGTAAGAACAAATTTCCCTTTCAGTGATCCCCAACCCTTTTGAACCGCCAAGGAAGCCAATGTTTCGTAAGTTCCCTGCAAAATTCCCTGTGTTCCAATATAGATCCAGGAACCAGCGGTCATCTGCCCATACATAATAAGCCCCTGAGCAGCTAGTTTGTCAAAATGTTCTTGAGTAGCCCAGTGCGGCACAAGATTCGAATTGGCAATCAAAACCCGGGGTGCGTCGGTGTGAGTACGGAAAATACCTACCGGCTTTCCAGATTGTACCAATAACGTTTCGTCATCTTCAAGGTTCCGTAATGAGTCAAGAATCGCATCAAAGCAATCCCAATCGCGAGCTGCCTGACCGCGCCCGCCGTATACAACCAATTCATCCGGTCGCTGGGCAACCTCAGGGTCAAGGTTGTTCTGGATCATACGATAAGGAGCTTCCGTCAACCAGGATTTACAGGTAAGCTGTGTTCCTCGTGGGGCTCGTACAACTCTTGGTACTCCCATAAAAACACCTCCAATTTTTTCTCATTATAGTATCGCAGAAAAATTTCCTACAGAGAAGAATTTCCTCTTTTTAGAGCATGCTCATACCATCAAAAAAAACTTGCAGCATGGCTGCGAAGTGACTATAATTCAAGACTTGAGGTGTACCTATGCCGGTCTATGTTTATCATTGTGACAATTGTGGAATTCAATTCGAAAAAAACCAGAAGTTCAGCGATGAACCGTTGAATACATGCCCCGATTGCGGTAAGAAAACTTTGCATAAAGTGATTACCGCTCCAGTAAGCGTAATTTATAAAGGGTCGGGGTTTTACTCAACCGATCATCGTTCCAATTCAGGTGCCACTTCATCCGCGCGCAATACAAAAGAGTCAACTGAAAAAACTGATGCGGTCGAAAAACCCGCTGCAAAATCCACAGAAACCACGGAGAAAAGCGAAGCATAGTCCGAATCGTCTGGCGAGATCTACCTGCCAGGGATTGCATCTCTGGTATTTTTTTAAGTACGTGAGGTCGTTCTCCGTTCATGATAGAATCAACACAATGAAACGATGGGTATATTGGGTTGGAATATTCATAAGTTTGCTTTTCCTTTATCTGGCAATCCGTGGACTTGACCTTGAATATGTTTGGGAATCCATCAAGACCATTGACTTTTGGTGGTTCATACCGGGCATTCTTTCTTATTTCGCGGGTGTTCTTGTTCGAGCACAACGCTGGTCAATCCTTCTAAAGGGAAAGAAACGCCAAACAGCTCTACAACTGCTTCCATCAATCTGTATTGGTTATCTTGGAAATAATGTTTTTCCAGCCAGAGCCGGTGAGTTTTTACGTGCCTATCATCTCAAGGAAAAACAGGAAATCCCTTTCGCTACATCCCTGGCATCCATCATTGTGGAACGCATCTTCGATGGGTTGGTGATGGTTATATTCATTCTCATCGGTTTACCGGCTTTTTTAGGACAGCTCGAAAATGGGTCTCTGACCGGTCTGCTCAACTGGATATTGATCGGAGGTTCAGTTTTATTCTGCATTGCTTTCGTGGTTGTCTTGATATCAGCTATCTTCCCCCAAAAGGCAAAAAAAGTATTTGATTTTATCTTTCTGCACATTCTCCCACGCAAAGCGCACGATAAATATCATGCTGTACTCAATCGCTTTTTCGATGGTCTGGATGCGCTCAAATCCCCTCTACAAATCCTGCATGTTTTTACCCTGACGATCATCGTCTGGTTATTTGAGACCGGATTGTATTGGAGCGTCCAACAAGCATTTCATTTTGACCTGCCGTTCAGCCATCTATTGCTGCTCAATGGAGCATTGAACATCCTCTCATCCATTCCCTCTGCACCCGGGTATATCGGTGTTTTTGATGCGCCGGGAATCAGTATTTTAAGTGCAATGGGGGTGGCATCAGAATCCGCCGCTGCGTATATTCTAACCCTGCATGCAGCCTTATGGCTTCCTATTACTATAGTGGGTTTCGTGTTTTTCTTTAAAGAAGGGCTTCAATGGAGCAAGATAAAACCAAAAACAAATGAGTGAGGAAAGATGAAAAAAGCTGCGATCATTGGTGCCGGAATAGGGGGATTAACAGCCGCACTCGAATTAAATAAAAAAGGTTATCAAGTAACCGTTTATGAAAAGGGGGCTCAAGCCGGGGGATTAGCAGGTGGTTTCCGTCACTCTGATTGGGATTGGTCGATTGAATTCTTTTATCATCACTGGTTTCGCAGCGACAAAGCCATTCTCAACCTGATCAAAGAATTAGGATTTTCTCATAAAGTCCATTTTTATCATCCCAAGACCGTTATGTTCCACGAGGGGAATTTTTTTCCACTTGATTCGGTCACTGCTGTCTTAAAATTCCCGGGCTTCACTTTTTTCGAGAAAATGCGTTTTGGCGCTGTGACAGCTTATATTCGCTTTGTAGCAAGATGGCAGCCACTGGAAAAAATAACCGCTCATGAATGGCTATTGAAGTATTACGGGGAAAAGATTTATCGCATCAACTTCGAGCCTATGTTGAAAGGAAAATTTGGGGATTATTACCAACAAGTGCCCATGTCTTGGTTTTGGGCACGTTTCAAAGCCAGGTCAAGCGATTTGGGCACTTATGATGGTGGTTTCCAAGCTTTCTTTGATGACTTCACCAAAACCCTTGTGGAGCGAGGTGTGGCAATTCACTTTGATACCGGTGTGGAGAAGATAGAAGAACACACCGGCGGCGAAGTTGCTCTCTTCGTTCGCGGGAAAAAAGAACTCTATGATAAGGTATTGGTAACTACTTCTCCATCATCCTTTACCATGCTCGCACCACAGCTTCCAAAGAATTACGTTAGCACGATCCATCAAGGAAAAAGCATTGGTGCGGTAGTGTTGCTGCTCTCAATTAAACATCCGCTCTCAAGAGAAAAATATTATTGGTACAATCTACCCAAATCAAAGGAATTTCCCTTCCTTTCTCTGGTAGAACATACCAATTTCGTCTCAAACGATCATTTTGGGGGAACACATCTATTGTATTGTGGCGATTATCTTCCTCAAGACCACGAATATTTCCAACTTTCCAAGCAAGAACTCATCGAGAGATTTCTGCCGAGCTTGAAAAAGATCAACCAAGATTTTGATAGAAACTGGATAATAGAGAGCTGGCTCTTTCGTCAGGCTTATGCGCAACCCATTCCCTTCCTCGAGCACTCGAAAAATCTATTACCAGTCACAACGCCTTTGAAAAATGTATTCTTGATCACAATGAGCCAGGTATATCCGTGGGATCGCGGAACGAATTACGCGGTTGACCTTGTGAAGAAGTCTTTGGCGAAAATTCTACAGGAATCATAACCATCTTAAGCTGTTCTACTGGAAAATATTTTATGTTTCCAACAAATAAAGCCTCTAGCTTTCTTTAAGCTTTCCCAATTCGAGATAAGTTTGTCTGAATTATCAATTTATTGCAAGCAGGACATATTGGGGAGGCTCATTTTTTGCCGTTACAGGTGGTGGGGAACACTCGTTCTACCTTGTGTATTGTCTAGACCTATTATTGTCATCATTTTTTAAGGTTGCTAACCTTAAGGTTTACCTATTTTTAACCTTAAGGTTGTTCATTCCACTTGTACAACCTTCTTCAATTTGCTAGAATATTTTCTACCAATTTACAAAAATCGGCTTCATACCAGAGGCATTTCCCACAATCACGAAACCTTAAACAGGTTACTCAGGGGTTGCTTTTGTGTACATATCATTCAGAAAAGGAGCAGGGAACAACCAATGGAAGCTTTTCAGGCATGGCAAGCAACGCTCGGACAATTACAAATGAATATGTCAAAAGCCACCTTTGATACATGGGTGCGTGACACAAAATTCATATCGCAGCAAGATGATATTTTTTATATTGGTGTGCAGAATGCTTACGTTCGAGATTGGTTGGAAAATCGCCTGACAGGTACAGTCACAAAATTATTAAGTGGCATCATGGATGCGCCTCAAAAAGTCGTGTTTCAGCTTCCAAACAGCATAGAGTCTGCGCCATCCCCATCCAAGACAACAACTTTACCCGCACCAGACCGTAAAACACAATCGAGCAATAACCTATTACTTAATGAACACTACGATTTTCAAAACTTTGTGGTCGGACCCAATAATCGCATGGCTCACGCAGCCAGTCTGGCAGTTGCAGAGAACCCTGCACAAGCATACAATCCATTATTCCTGTATGGAGGGGTTGGGTTAGGGAAAACCCACCTTCTGCAGGCAATCGGCAACCACATACGCGACAAAGGACAGAACGTCCTTTATGTTTCATCAGAAGAATTTACAAATGACCTGATCAATGCCATTCGGGCACACAACACCGAGGAATTCCGCAAAAAATACCGGTTTATTGATGTGCTTTTAATCGATGACATTCAGTTCATTGCAGGGAAAGAATCCACCCAGGAAGAATTCTTCCACACTTTCAATACACTGCATGCCCAGAACAAACAGATTGTCATCACCTCCGACAGACCGCCAAAAGCCATGACAACACTAGAAGAAAGGCTTCGCTCACGCTTTGAATGGGGTCTTTCCGTGGATATCCAACCGCCTGAACTTGAAACACGCATTGCTATCCTTCGTGCAAAAGCAGAAAGTGCTGATAAGCAGGTACCCTATGAGATCATCGAGTATATCGCGCAAAAGATCCAGTGGAACATCAGAGAACTGGAAGGAGCGCTTACTAAAGTGCTTGCCTGTTCAGAATTAAGCGGAAAGCCACTAACCATGGAAATGACTGCAACAGCATTGATTGATTTCTTCCCTAATGATGATCCGGTTGAACCCGGTCGTATCATCCATACCGTTGCTAAAGCTTTTAATGTGACGGAGAATGATCTGCTTGGAAGAAACCGTACGAAAGAGGTAGCCCTATCCCGCCAGGTAGCCATGTACCTGATGCGAGAGGAATCAGAAGCTTCCCTTCCCCAGATTGGCAACAGCTTGGGAGGAAGAGATCATACAACAGTTATGTATGCTTGCGATAAGATCGCAGATATGATAGAAAGAGATGATCGTTTCAGGCGCCAGGTCTTTCAAATTCGCGATAAATTACATGCCGAGCAGGCACAATTTTAACAAATGTTAATAGAGTAACTTAAAAAGCATGATAGAATGTAAATCCGGTAATTTGAGGATTATCGGGTAATTATCGGAGAAATAATACGCGAAGGTAGCGTTAGTGCCCTGGTTGCCATTTGATCCGGGGCATTTTCTTTAAAACGAATTTTTTACTGCCAAAAGAAAGGCAGTTGCAATTGAGGTTAGTATGAAAAATAAATCTTTAAAAATCATTCCAGTTGGTGGATTGGGGGAAGTCGGTCGCAATATGATGATCTACGAATATGATGGTGACATCATCATCGTAGATTGTGGGTTGATGTTCCCTAACAACGACATGCTGGGAGTTGATTACATCATCCCTGATTTCCAATACCTGCGAAATAATCGCGACAAGATCCGCGCATTGATCTTCACCCACGGTCATGAAGACCATATTGGTGCTGTCAATTATTTTCTGGAAGAATTTAACGTGCCAATCTATGCCACTCCGCTGACCATGGGTTTGATCAAGGTCAAACTCGGGAAAGCATCCTCCGCCAATCGAGATGTTGCGCTGCACACTGTTCAAGCAGGCAGCCAGGTAAAAATTGGTAAATTTAAGGTGGATTTTTTCCACGTGTGCCACTCCATCCCTGATTCAGTGGGATTGGGCATTGAGACACCGGAGGGATTGATTGTTCAATCAGGTGATTATAAATTTGATCACACCCCCGTAGACAATTGGCCCACAGATTATGGCAAATTGGTGGAATTTTCAAAACGGGGTGTGCTTGCGTTAATTTCCGACTCAACCAATTCCACCAGACCCGGATGGACTCCATCTGAACAGGTGGTAGGAGAAGCGCTTGAGAAAGTCTTCTCACAGGCAGATGGACGCATCATCGTTGCCAGCTTCGCATCGTTGATCTCCCGTATGCAACAGGTGGTTAACGCCGCCAAAAAATTTAACCGTAAAATCGCTTTTGTGGGCACCAGTATGGTTGAGAATGCCAAGATCGCGCAAAAAATGGGCTTTCTCTCTATTGATGAAGATCAGAAAATATCCATTGAAGAAGCCCTGCATTTACCCGACGAGAAAGTTGCCATCATGTGTACCGGATCACAGGGGGAGCCCACTTCCATCCTTGGCAGGTTGTCACGCGGAACACAACGTCAATTCGATATAAAGGAAGGCGATACCGTCGTCCTTTCATCAAAAACAATCCCCGGTAATGAAGAAGCAGTATTTTCCACCATCAATGATCTGTTTCGACGCGGTGCTAATGTGATCTATGAAGAGATCGCTCCCGTGCATGTTTCAGGACATGGTGGTCAGGAAGACATCAAATTATTGCTGCACCTTACACGACCCAAGTATTTCATCCCTGCTTATGGCGAACTGCGCCAGCTCAAGCAAGCGGCTATTCTTGCAATGCAGACGGGTATCCCTGAAAGACATATTGCAGTGGTTGAAGATGGGCAGGTTATCACCTTCAAGAACAATAAAATGCGTATGGGAGATATTGAACCCATCTCAATGGTATTCGTGGATGGCTCCGGCGTGGGTGACATTGGTCCCGCAGAAATGCGCGATAGGGAAATGCTCTCCAAGGATGGCATTATCCTTGTGCACGTCATCTTGCGCAAGAGTGACGGTTCGTTAATTGCAGATCCGGAAATTGTTAGCCGTGGATTCACCTCCACAAAGGAAGCAGATGGTCTGCTCAATCAAGCTCGCAAGACCATTCTCACCACTATCAAACGGAATCCCGACAACCTGGAGAAGGACATCACCAAAACCCTCAGTGGTTTCATCTATCGTGAAACGCGGCGCCGTCCCACGATTATGGTGACAGTAAGTTCTATCTAAAACTACTCTTTCTACTGTGGTTTTTCTTCCCAGCCGCATTTTCCAAGCAAGGGAACAAAAACCACAGGAATGATCGATTCATTAATAAAGTCTCCTTTTTCTCGCACCCATATCTGCAATACCTGCGTCCAGCGGTCTCCCACCGGGAGGATCAGCCTTCCTTTGTTCTTTAATTGCTCTTTCAATGGAAGTGGTACCTGTGGTGCTCCGGCAGTAACAAGAATGGCATCGTATGGGGCTGCAGGAGGATAACCAAGCGTACCATCCCCAACATGAACATGGACATTCGTGATTTTCAATTCCTTGAAAATTCTTTCTGCCTGGTTTGCCAGCGGGGTAACGCGTTCTATAGTATCAACGCGCTCGCACAAACAAGATAGGATGGCTGCCTGGTACCCAGATCCAGTCCCTATTTCCAGAACATGGTCGCTGCTTTGCAAATTCACCTGCTCGGTCATCAACGCGACAATATAGGGCTGCGAAATGGTCTGCCCATAACCGATGGGAAGTGGATGATCCTGGTAGGCTTCTGGTTGGTACTGTTCTGATACAAAACAATGACGAGGAATTCGCAGGAATGCATCCAGCACAGCGCTATCCGTCACCCCTCTTCTACGAATCTGGTCTTCGACCATGCGTGTTCTAGCATGCTGGAATGAAAATCGTTCTTCCGTATCCTGATCCATATATTCATTATAAGATGTTCAAAGAAGAATGCTTCCCATACCACACAGGTCGCGAGCGATCATCCGATCAACCTTTCCCATGGCAAATCCTTGCATTTGTTCACGTGTCACCCATTTTATTTCCTGCGCTTCCAGCGCTTGCGGGGCTGGTCCATCCAGTGTGCAAAGATAGGCGCGCACCACGACCCTGAAATGGGTATAAGCATGACGATAACCACCGATCTTTTTCCCTATCAAAATGGATGTGCCCAATTCTTCACTTATCTCTCGCAGCAATGCGGTTGGGTCATCCTCCCTCGCCTCCACCTTCCCGCCAGGGAACTCCCACAGTCCAGGCAACATCCCTCCTTTGGGTCTTTTTGCTAATAAAAACTCACCATGTTCGTTAATAATGGCTGCCGCAACCACTTGGTAGGTGGGTATCTCTTTTTTCTTCTTCATCACCGGTCGCTGAGTTTGTGTGCCATTTTGATGAGAGACACAATATGGGCTCAGAGGACACAACTCACAATTTGGATCACCCGGAAGGCAAATCGAGGAACCCAGATCCATCAATGCTTGATTGAGGTCACCCGCGTTAATCTCCCCCAGTAAAGTTCTGCCAAAGTTTGCCAGCTGTGTCTTGGCAAATTGGGAGGTAAGAGGTTCCTCAAAATCCATCAGGCGCGCAAAGATACGTTTGATATTAGCATCCATCGCCACTAGAGGTACCGCAAAGCAGATGGAAGCAATAGCATTTGCAGTGTATTCACCAATACCAGGTAAGCTGCGCAATCGGTTTGGGTCCTGTGGAAAGACTCCCCCATATTTTTCATGGATAAGCTGTGCGGTAAGATGTAAATTGCGTGCTCGTGAATAGTAACCAAGTCCCTCCCACAACAGCAGCACATCCCCTTCTGGAGCAGCTGCAAGCGCTTGCAGTGTGGGAAATCGTTTCTTCCATTTCAAATAATAGGGAATGACGGTATCTACGCGAGTTTGCTGCAGCATGATCTCGGAAACCCAAACCAGATAAGGATCAATCTCACCGCGCCATGGCAACGAGCGTTGATGCTTTCTATACCATTTCAGCAGTGCGTGGGATATTTCATGCATAGAAGAATAAGATGATCAAAAGACACTTAAAACTGAAAGCCACCGTTTGCAATTGCTAACTTTTGTTTATAGTTAACCACATAATCGTTCAATTTATCCACCAGAGAAAACCATTCTGAACTGTCCAGCGTTTCCCTGATCTCATCCACGGAAGCCATTACTGCACCGATCAAAATTTGCGGGCGTTCTCCATAAACCGTCACCCAAGCATCGGTCAATTGAAAACCAAGTTTTTGCATGCCCGGCAAGAATTCACGAACAAGAAATTCAAAGTATTTTTGTTCGTTCTTTGGGGATACATCCCATGTTAAGATGAGTTTGCCTGGTTCAATTTCCATGCTTATTTCGACATATAATCCAAGATCACAACCTGTGTGTCTTCAGGTAAATCCTTATCGCTCGCAATCTTATAACTTTCTTGTGTTCCAACCTCTGAAAGACCCATTTCTTTTAAGAATTTCGAGATGGGGTCTAGTTTCAGTTTTGCATGGGCGGTAGCATAATGCATGGGGATCACAATATTCGGTTCAAGCAAACTAATCACTTCCGCCGCTTTACTGGCATTCAGGCTACTGCCATCTCCGACCGGCACCAGAGCAATATTGACCGGACCGAGGGATTCCACTTCCGCCTGTGTTGGAACGTGTTCCATATCACCCAGGTGGGCAATGGTTAAACCGCCATAGTCGATCAGGTAGAGAGTATTGGCAACTAGTGAATCATTTTTACCATCATCGTTGTTTTTTCGAACACGATGGCTAGTGCTGAGTCCGGTGATAAAAACCCCTCCAATTTCATACTCGCCAGGTCCATTAATCTGGTATGGATTCCCCTTCACGTTTTTGATGCAATTATGTCCGGGGGAATCATGGCTGACAGTAACAATTTCAGCCTTCAAACGCAGTGGATTGTATCCAACCACCTCATGATCATAGGGATCACAAACAACCGCTGCCTTCCCTCGTTCATTGATCCGAAAACAAGAATGCCCATACCAAACAATTTCCATAGCACCTCCAACTTCGGTTTGATTATACTTTAGTTATTGTGCTGCTTCTTTAAAATGTGACCTTCATGATCTCTCCATAAAAATATTGCCTGCGTGATTGGGTATCTAGCGATGATGCAAAGCAATGATAGTAAGATCATCAGAAGGCGGGAACCCCTTTTGAAAGACCAGAATATTTTTATCCAATGAATCGAGCAGAGCATCCATATTCGTTTTGGCACTCTGCTGCAAGAACTTCTCAAGACGCGTCATGCCATATAATTTCCCATCCGGTGACTGGGCTTCGGTTACACCATCTGTGTACAGGAAAAGAGTTTCCCCTTTAGCGATCTTGATCGACCTGTTGAGAATATGCAGATCAGAGGATACGCCCAGGGGCATTCCTCCTTTTTCCAGCAAACTGACATCCTCATCTTTTTTCTTAACCAGGATGGGTTGGTTGTGACCTGCATTGGTATATTGAAATTCACCGCTCTCTTCACAGAGAATTCCATACAGGGTTGTAATAAAAAGACCCTGTGGTGAACTCTCCAGCAACAGCCGGTTCACTTTCAACAACGCTTGGGCGGGGTCAAGATTCTCTTTTGCGGTAGCGTGGATAAGAGTACGCGTTACGGTCATATACAAAGCTGCCGGAATGCCCTTATCCGATACATCTGCAATGACAAACCCGGTCCTGCCATCCGGCAAATTGATGAAGTCATAGAAATCACCCCCTACCTGACGAGCCGGGCGCCAACGCACGCTGATCTCCCATCCCTGCACCTGCGGAATCACTTCTGGCAGGAACGCCTTTTGAATTTCCTGCGCCAATTGAAATTCCTTTTGTAATCTTTCACGACCAACCATTTCTTCTTTAAGGAGCTCATTCTGAAAAGCTAGGATGAGCTGCTGGGCTACCCCAATTAAAATATCTAATCTTTTTTCACGATATTCAATTTGATCTTTTGAATCATTCACCAGCATCACACCGTAAAACTCTTCCCGATCTTGCAGCGGGTAAATAAGTTGAACATGTTGATCTATCGCGATAAATGCATCTCGGTCTTCAAGTAATTTAAAAGAAAGTCCGTTGAACCAGGAGTGTGGATTCAAATCATCCAGAGCAATGTAAACCGGTGCCTTTGTGTCAACCAGTTTTTGCAAAGGTTCATAGTCTTGTGGTTGGATGTATTCCCCAATTTTTTCAAATTCGTCTTCCCATTCCCCACAATAAGAATCTGCAATGCGGAAAACGCCGCGTTGTTTATCCCATACCAGGAAAGAGATGCAATCTACACCAACCAACAGGGGTATGATTTTGACGACATTATCTAAAATCTCATTGATCCCGGATGAGCTAACTACAGTTTCGGCAACCTGCAGCAAAACCGCAGTGACGTACGCTTCGGTCTGTTCAGTTCTTTTGAAATTGAGATTTTCAAGGGCAACCGCACATTGGCGTGCTACTGCAGAGAGCACCTCACGCTGTTTAGCACCTGAACCTTCCAGAAAATCATGTTCGCTCATTTCTTCATCCATTTGAACGAACAATGCACCCAAGACTTTTTCTTGGGTTTTAATCGGAATAGCAAGCCAATCTAAATTTCCATCACGCTTGTTTTCTTGCGAGATCGACAGCGATTGGTAATCTTCTGGCTGATCCCCTAACATGCGCGAAAAAGCCAGTATTCCATCGAATGTAGAGGGATAGCTTTTATAAATTGCTTCTTCTGTTGGTTCCACTCCAACTGCTGCTACCAGGTTGAAATCACCCGTGCGATCACGTTGATACATGAGTGTTGTTTTAACCCCTACCACAAACTGGATAAGTCTGGCAACAGTTGTATACAATTCATCTTCTGTTTCAATTGACTCCGATGCTTCACTTACTAAAAGCAAGGTGGTTGCCATCAGTGCCTGTTCCTGTGAAGCAGAAAACAGCCCCAGGTTTTGAATGGCAACTGAGGTATATCCAGCAAACGATTTCAAGACAGCCCGTGCTTCATCCCCAAAGCGGTTGGGGTTTTCATGCACAATCTCAATGGCGCCTAATTTCTGGTTAGCAGTGATGATGGGAGCCACAATAGCAGAATAATTCTTTCGCAGTCGTAAAATACGACCAAGTGGTTCAGTCTCATCATACCCGTAGCGAATGATTGGTTCCCCCTGCTCGATCGAGTATTTGATAAATTCGAGATCTTCATCCAGTAAAGAATCATTGAGATCATCCTTATCCACGCCAATGGCATCCACCGCACTGATCTCTCCGTCTTTTGATAAGTGCCAGATCACACCGGCAGTACAGGGCAAGTTTTGTCCCGCAATCTTGAGCACTGATTGATAGATCTCATCCAGCGAATAATCCCGTGAGAAGATATTCGCAATTTCATGAAAGCTTTCAGCAACTTTGCGGCGCCATCGTTCAGAACGGTATATCAAGGCATTCTGCAGTGCGATCGCTATGCCATCAGAAAGTAAGCGAAAAAGCTCGGCATCTTTCTCGGAAAACGCTTTCTCTTGTGGGCTCTGTATATCCAGAACACCAAGCACCTCATCGGAATAAATGATGGGGATAGCCAATTCAGAACGCGGATCATCCGGGGGCAAATTGGTTGGCAGGTATAGATCGTCATCCAGAACATCGGATGAGAGATAAGGTCGTTTCTTACGCGCAACGTAAGCAACAATACCTTTTTCACTTTGCATATCGAACCAGAGCCCATTGGTTTTCAGCACATCACTGAGCTTTCCCGTACCGGTCCTGAATACTACCCGATTCATCACCCGATCGATCGTGAAAATATGCACATAAGGATAATGGAACTCCCGGCTGATGATATGGACGATCTCATCCAGTAATTTATCCAGATCCAGGATCGAAGAAAGAGCTCGTGTGATCTCAGATACAACCTGAATTTTTTCAGATTGGACACGGACATCTTGTAGCAAACGGGCATTATCAATGGCAGTGGCGATAGTATCCGCCAGTATTTGTAACACCAGCATATCGTTCTGATGGAAACCATCCAAAAAATTACTTTGTATATCCAACACACCAATAACAACATCATCGATCATAAGGGGTAGGCAAACCTCAGATCGTGTTTCTGGCAATCCACTTACATAATGGAATGTTTTATCATTGCGCACATCCATACAATGCATTTCTTTCTTATGAAGAGCGCAGGTGCCGATCAGTCCTTTCCCAAGGGGGATACCGTTTGTAAAGATCTCTTTGAAATCAGGGTCGCGCGAAATATTCTTCCCAGCATTATCTTGGAAGATCAATTTTTGTTTTGTTTCATCCAGCATATAAACAGCCACAAAATAGTAGTGAAACGTGTCTGCGATCAATTCTGCCACAAAGTGAAATATCTTATTGATATCGTGCTGTTTTATGATCCTGTCAGAAACGGAGCGAACCAGGTCAAGTTGTTTATTCCTCCATTCCTTGATGCGAATCTGACGGGTGAGGGATAATCCATTTGAGATCTGTTGGGCGAATACCGGCAGTTTGGATTTCCATTGAGGGATGGTATTGAAGCGAGAACCCTCCAACTGCATCACACCAATAACCCTGTTGTGAAATTCAAGGGGAAAAGCAACGGAAAGCAAATCTCCATCCTTCTCAGATAGAATTTCCCGCTTGTTGAATGCCGACTGCATTAATGGGGAGCATTCATCCGCCTTGAAGATGGTTGACCCACCTTCATCCGGAAGGGGAAGGAAAGTATTCTCAAGCCAGATAGACACCTTCGCATGCAATCTGGTGGTAAGGTATTGTTTGATTAAATGAATTTGATCGCGAAGGCTGGTTTCATCCAGCAGGTTCCCGCTAAAATCAAGAATATCTTGCCACTCCCAAGAAATCCCATCAACGGGAGGAATTTTCAACGGGGTTCTCCTTATACTTTTTCATGATGAGGATATTGCCTCCATCACCATTGAAAGTGAACTTTACTTCGTCCATCAGTTTCTGCATAAAATACAGACCTAATCCACGTGGTTTACGGGAACATGGATCGGAGGTTACATCTGGTGGAACAATCAATTCAGGATCGAATGATTTCCCATGATCGTGCAGTACGATTTGAATTCCGTCCTGCATCATTTCATAGGAACACTCAATGATTCCCAAGTTTTCCCCACCATAAGCATGGTCGATGATGTTCGCCGCTGCTTCGTCAGCAGCCATTTCAATATCATAAACCGCTTCCTCATCAAAGCCTGCTTTACGTGCAGCTTGCGCAAAAAAATCTCGAATCTTTTCCAGATTTTTAAAATTAGCCGGGAAAACCTCTAGTGGCATACCAAACGATCAGAAGCTCCCTACCGCTTCTGTGGCAGAATCAAACACTTTGTAATATGGGATGAATCCTGCCAGATCCAAGGCGTCATAAATGCGTTTGGGAACCGATGCCAGGTAGAGTTCACCGCGATTGAAACGCTTGCATTTTTTCTGTGCGGTAACCATAACCCAAAGCCCAGCGCTGGAAATGAATTCCACCTTGCTCATATCAAAAACAATATGGAACTCTCCCCCCTCAGTGATCTCATCAAAGGTATCAGCCAATTGGGGTGCAGTGGAACTATCGATCCGTCCATCTACTTCAAGCAAAATACATCGTTTCAGGGGAGTAGTTTTAATTTCCATCCAATCCTCCAGCAACTTTCGTTTTGTTAATGATTATGAAAAAATTATATCATTCATAGCACAAGATTTATTGTATAGCAGCAATCCGAGATTTGCATCAGGAAAAAGTCCAATTTTTCCATTACCATCGTATTTACTTGTATTTACTGCCTTGCCGATAATTTCATCCATTGTGTAACTGAAGGATATTCAGGCGCTCGTTGGCTACCGCTGGCATCACGCGAAAACCTACTTTAAGAAAAGTGGTTTTGTCTTTCCTCATTTTGGTTCTGTAGGGCTGGAAATTTCATAATTTTACACCTTATCAAGACCAATTTCCATTTAACTCTTCAAAGTTTTTAAGCTTGTGGTAAAATCCAGTCCTTGCTTGCTAATTTGGGTTTTGGTATAATCTCAAGGCTGTACCTTAATAAGGAATTTAAGAATATCGATGCCGACGTAGCTCAAACGGCAGAGCAATCGCCTTGTAAGTGATAGGTTACGGGTTCGATTCCCGTCGTCGGCTCAGTTGACCGTTAGCAAGTGAGTTGGATCTTTGCAGAACTGCTCACTTGTGTTCGGGCAACACAATCGTATATGGGCGGTTACCCAAGTGGACAACGGGGACTGACTGTAAATCAGTTGGCAGACGCCTTCGGAGGTTCGAATCCTTCACCGCCCACTGGTCTTTTAGACCGGAAAAAGGACCGCTTTGTCGGCAATGCACGGCAAGCCCTCATAGCTCAGTCGGTAGAGCACGTTCTTGGTAAGAACGGGGTCATGGGTTCAAATCCCATTGAGGGCTCAGAATGCCGGGGTATGAACGAAAAACATTAAAAAAGTTATTATCATTCGATAGGAGAATAATTATGGCAAAAGAGGTTTATGATCGAACGAAACCGCACCTTAACGTAGGGACAATGGGACACATTGATCATGGCAAGACAACCCTGACA
>LDZT01005137.1_pt1 | contig 25183 bp, 24 predicted proteins | sample 615521 | NCBI WGS metagenome assembly LDZT01 (sample SAMN03408292, study PRJNA278302) | terrestrial metagenome | isolation source: oil reservoir sample SB1 | place: USA: Alaska, North Slope, Schrader Bluff formation | collected 2011-09
GTGGCAGCCTGAGGTCAGGCACGCATCGACGCTGGGGTCGAGCACGGGGGTCGGAATGGTGCCAGCCATGAAGTCGTTGACAAGCTCGGCGAGCTTGTAGACGCAGTCGTACACGAGCTTCGCGCAGCGGTCGCTACCTGCGGCACCGGCGTTACCGGCGAACTCCGCGGTGACCCATGCGCCCTCGGCGCCGCCCGCGGCCTCAAGCCAACGGCCATGCGAGGAGTGGCACAGGAGCGACTTCGGCACCGACATCGGCGCGCTGTCCTTGGGCTGCTTCGAGGCGTCGGAGATCGTCCAGCCGCCGTCGGCCCAGTCCTCGTACGCGGCGTTGGTGGGGAACGCGGTGCGCTCGTACCACGCCATGTACTCGTCGATGACGTTACCGTTGCCGGTGACGATCTTCAGCATCGCAGCGCCGCCGTTGGGCACGCCACACAGGTTACGCCACGCGTTGACGCCGCCGCCACCGAAGTTGAAGAGACCCTTGGGGATGGCTGCGTAGGACGAGGTGGGGTAGTTCTCAGCGATCTGGCCAAGCACGGGCCAGTAAGTACCCTCGCATCAACCACCCTGTCCGCCGCCGGCGATGCCCTTGTAGATCTCATAGCCCTTGCGAGCCAGAGCCGCGGGATCCAGCGGGATCCAGCTGGCGCCCTGGATCGAGGTGTCCGGGAACGTCGTCACCGGAGTTGCAACGGCAGGCGCCGCACTGGTGACCGCAGGGAGCACCGAAGCAGCCGCCACCGCTGCAGTCCCTCCCAGGAACTGCCTGCGGGAAAGCTTGCTGTTTTCCATGTTCACTCTTCCTTTCTCTGCCCGCCTGAGCGGGTTTCGTTCATCTGCGATCCGTCTCCGGAGGGGCGGTCTGTCCGCCCCTCCGGCAGTACGGTTGCCGTTAGTCCGGTGCCACCATGTCTGCGTTGTAATCATCCATGTAGTCGGACTTGTTGGTGATGATACGGACGTTGCTGCCGTCACGCTCCTGGACCGCGTGGTAGTGGTGGCCGCAGCCCTCACAGGTGTAGCGGTCCCAGATCGCGGCGCCGTTCACGAAGTCCATCGGACCGGAAGCGGGCCATGTGAGAGCGCCCATGCCGTTGTAACCGGTCTCAGGATCGAGCAGCATCGCAGTACCCTCGGTCGCGTCGGTGCCGAGCACGTACGGCGAACGGTACGGCGCACGGTCGCCCTCGATGAGGCCGGCGTGGATGCCGTTGACGGTGCCGTTCCAGCCGGTGTTCACCAGCAGGCGCGGAGTATCCCACGCGTGCGGGACGGCCACGTGGCAGTTCACGCACTGGGCGGAACCGTCGGTGGTGTCCTGGTGGTGGCTGGAGTGCGCGGTGTTAGAAGAACCGATCGCGTTGGTGTTGACCGTACCGGTGTCTTCGCTCTGGCGGTGCGCCACAGAACCGCTCGTGGAGTCCTCAGAGGCGACCGGGGCCCACGTGACCGGATCGGTGTACATCGTCCAGTACGGCGTACCGCGTACCAGAGTGATGACGCCTTCCTTGCTCATCGTGGTCTCAGCGCTACCCGGGATCGTGTACTCGAACGGCGCAGAGCCGGTGGAGATCTCCGGCATGATCTGGCCGGTCACGGTGCCCTGGTTGTAGTTCTGCAGGTCGTGACACTTCGAGCAGATCGTCATGACACTGCCGTCCTCATACGCGGTCTGCGTGGTGAGGTCGGTACGGATCCTGATACCTGACGGGTAGTCCGCCGTATTCTTGGTCAGCTCCGCCATGTAGAACGGGGCCGAGTAATCGGGGTCGATACCCCAGTAGTCGTCAGCACCGTGGGGGCCTGCCGCCTCGAAACCGGTGTGGCAGTCTTCACAGGTGATGACCGAGTCGGCCGCGAGTCCGGTCATCGCATCGACCGGAGCGTCAGGATCGGCCGCCTCCCAGAACACGTTGACGGTGGGGAACTGCCACACGTCGGTGACGGGGTTGCCGTCGGTACCGGTGAGAAGGGCGCTGAAGTCCTCCACAGCACCGATCGACCCGAAGGTCGTGGTGTTGTGGCCGGAAGCCGCTACCCAGCTCTCATCGTGGTGCGGGGAGACCTCGGTGGCGAAGCCATGCGGCGCGAAGGCGTCGCTGTGGCAGTCGACACACTCGCCGGCCTCGGTGGTCTTGGCGTTGATGAGCTCGAAGCCCGTGTCGATCAGCTCGTCGTAGGCGTGGCACACGCAACCGGCGTGCGCGTCCTTGACGTGCAGATCGATCCCGCCGACCGCAAGCAGGTCGGTGCCGTGGCAGTCGACGCATGCGTCGCTGTTATCGCCATCGATGGTGGCCTCGACGAGATCGTGCGCACCCACGTGGTACGGATGTGCCGCGTCCGGATCCATCGGATCGGTGTGGCAATCCTCGCACGCGTACTCGCCGCCCTGGCCATAACCATAGGCGTGGCAGGAGCAGCCGTCGTGCTCACCAGGTGCAACGGCCATGAGGTCCTGACCGTGGCAGGACACGCAACCCGCGCTGTTCGCCGCGATGGTGTCCTCGATCACGTCGTGCGCACCCACGTGGTACGGATGCGGCGCATCCGGATCCATCGGCAGGGTGTGGCAGGACTCGCAGGAGTCCGCGCCGGCCGCGTGGCCGTAAGCGTGGCAGCTGCAGCCCTTGTGCTCACCAGGAGCGACCATCGTGACGTCGGAGCCGTGGCATGAAACGCAGCCGCCGCTGTTCGACTCGATGTTGCTGGCAAGGTCAGCGTGTCCAGCGTTGGTGTCGTGGTAGGCACCGAACTGGTTGAGGCTGTGGCAGACGCCGAAGCACGTGGTGGACGGCTCGACGGTGTCGTTGTGGCACGCGGCGCAGCCGGTGACCACACCGTCACCACTGAAGTCGATACCGTGCATGTCATCGACGACGTTGGTGCCGTGGCAGTAGGAGTCGAAGCAGGTGCCCGCGTCGGGAACGACGTGGGCGGCGACAGCGCCGTGCTTCTCCTCGGTGGTGCCGTGGCAGTCCTCACAGGTGCTGATCACGGAGATGTCCGTCGTGTCGTTGTGGCACGAGGTGCAGTCCGCGTGCAGATCGACGACGCCACCGGGGTGGCAGCCGACCTGCGAGCAGCTCTCATCGCTGGTGCTGAGAACCTCAGGGTGCGAAGCGGCGTGCGCATCGGTGTGGCACGTCTCGCAGTCGCGCTGCGGAACATCAGCGGTGTGGCATGCGTAGCAGCCGCCGTTGTTGAGGTCGATATGAATCGCTGCCAGGTTCGTATCGTGACACCCGGAGCCGGTGCAGAACAGGTCGGGGAGATCGTGACCGGTGAGCTCGGGCTCCGGCTCGGTCGTGGCGGTCACGGCGGCGTCGATGTCCGCACGGACATCGGCCGCGATCGTGGCGAGGCCACCGAACAGGTAGTAGTAGGAGACATCGCCCCGGGCGCCAACGAGCAGCGCCTCGGTCTCGTTCGTCAGCTGGGTGGACTGGGTGAGAAGCACCACAGAGCCCTTGCTGCCCACGAGCGGGCCGGCGCACAGCGCGTCCGGGAAGTTCTCGCCGGTCACGACACCCAGGTTGTTCCAGGACAGACCAAGCGAGACACCGTACTCGGCGACCTCTGCGGCAGTCTCATAGCGGTTCGCGCCCGCAAGACGTCCGTCGTACTTGGCTCCAAGGCTGGTCTGGACGGAAGCGGGCACGACGCCCGTTCCACCAAGGATCGTGACATCGGTGACTCCGGCCGGAAGCGTGTAGTTGCCGGCGCCGTCCACGAGGACGAGCGGCATGCCTTCGGCGAACATGATCGAGGACGACGCAAGCGCGTCAGGGAAGTTCAGGCCGGTGGCCATGAACGCCTTGCCCTCGTAACCGGCGCCGAGAAGACTGATGGTCTTCGCGGCGACCTTGGCGGCGGTCTCATACCTGTTGCCGCCGGCGATGCGCTCGATGCTGACACCGGGAAGCGCATCGATCTGGGCCGCAGCCGCGTTAGAAACGGCAGCCGTGCCGCCCAGGATGTACGCCTTGGAGGCACCAAGGCGCTGGATCTCGGCCAGGACCTGTGACGGTACCGAGTCCGTGGGGGTCAAGAGGATCGGGCCATCGACAGCGCCAGCGAGTGCGGCGCCACCAAGGGCGTCCGGGAACGACATGCCCGTGGCGATGACCACGGAACCAGCGCTACCGAACTTCTTCGAAGCCTCCACGGCCGTCAGGTAACGATTGTCACCCTGGACGAGGATCGCAGTGGGATCGGTCGGTGCCGTGGCCATCACCAATGATGTGGTTGTGGATGGCAACTTTGGCACCTGGGCCGCGGAGGCTATACCCGGTACAGCCAGCGCAAGCACCAATCCCGCTACGAGCGCGCCGACAATGGCGGCGCGTCGGAACGGACCATGCCTACTGTTCATTCCCTACCTCCCTGCTCTCGACGACAGGCAGCGGCGCGCCAACGGCGCAACCGCCAATCTTCATTAATATACTCCTACGGTACTGGATGTACATGCTTTCGTTCGGGAATCCACAAATTAATTACGAACAGATTAACCACCTTCTTACGTCGTCCTGGCGAACGTGAATCTGTTGTGAGTCCACCCCATTTCGTTAAGTATCGACGTTGAATCGCGAGGACTTAAGGGGTTTGTACCCGACTTTCGCATGAGACAGTGGGCCCCGATCGTGCCACGCGCCAAACGGTCGTTGTGCCGGAGACGGGCGATGGAGCTCAGGCACCCTCCTGAACGCGTGAAGACCCGCCCGGATCTGGGCGGGTCTTCATCTTCGAACGCGGTACGTGATGCCGTGCGGCGGCCTCGGCGGGCTATGTGGGGGCCTCAGCGCGTATAGACACACCCCGAAACCCTCAAGTCATGCCTGAGCCTCTTGCTCGCCCACCTCAAGAACAGCGTCTGCCGGTCACTTGTCGAGCGGGCCCCAGATGTCGTCGCCGCGCATGGCCACATCGGCGCCGCCATCAACGTAGATCGTCTGCCCCGTCACGTGCGTGTTCGCGGGGCTGGTGAGCCAGATCATCAGCTCGGCCACGACCTCGGGCTCGGCGAAACCGTTGAGCGGCATCGGCACAACGGTCGCCAGGTACTGGCGCCCCTCATCCGTCTTCAGCCACTCCTCGGTCATCGGAGTCCTGATGACACCGGGACCCACAGCGTTGAGCGGGATACCGGCGCCGGCCCACTGCTCCTTGGTCGACTCCCGGCGGACCCACCTGCTGATCGCGCGCTTGGTGGAGGCGTAGATGAGGCCCTGTGCGGCCTGCGGCCCCTGCTCGTCGGCGATCGTCTGCGCGATCCCCCGGGCCTTGTCTTCGTCATCTTCAACGCACATCGCGTCAACGAGCGAGGCGTCATTCTCCTGCAGAGACGAGTACGAGCTGATCAGCACTGCGCGGGGCTCATCGGACTTGGCGAGCACCGGCGCCATCGCGTCGAGGAACTCGGCCATGCCGAAGTAGTTGACGGAGACGGTGAGAGGGCTGGGGGCCGTGACGCCGGCGCACGCGATCACGGCATCCACCGAACCGTCGGCGGCGGAGACAGCCGCAGAGGCACCGTCGATGCGGCCCTGCCGAGTACTGAGGTCCGCGATGACGTCGGCGTCCTTGAGGTCCACCCCCACAACGGTGTGCCCCTGCGCTTCGAGGAGATCCTTCGTTGCCTTGCCGATGCCGGACCCGGCGCCGGTGATCACGTATGTGCGAGCCATCACGACAACCCCTTTCCATCGGGATACCACGGTAGGTATCAGTTCGTGCACAGGCATTTGTATCACAAGTTACAAACTCTGCGCCACTCCGGGTCAGCGGGCGTTGGCGGGCCCGGACTTCCCGGGCGGCACAGCACACCCCCCTCTCGTCTTGCACGCGGCACACGAGCCGCTGCACCCGACCACCTTGAGCGCGTTACATCTCGGGCAGCGCAGGTCCTCGCTCGGGAACCCGCATGAGGGACAGACCGGCAGGATGCTCATGCCATCACCACCCCGAGCGCCTTGGACACGATGCCGCCGAAGAACAGCGCGAACGCCACCGAGCCTGCGAACAGTCCCACGAAGTACCACCACCCGCGCTCCTTGAGGATGACCATCGCCGAGGCGATGCACGGCACGAAGAGTGTGATCGTGACCATGCCGACGAGGAGTTGCGGGTCCGTGAGATCCATGGTGAAGAACCCTGCGGCGCCGAAGTCACGCCGGACGAACCCCATCACGAACGCCGTAGCGGCCTCCGCCGGCAGACCGAGCCAGCCGGTGGTCAGCGGCCGCGCTGCGGCAACGATGCGTTCAAGCATACCGGTGACCTGCAACAGACCGATCGCCAGCGAACCCGCTGTGAAGAACAGCGTGACCTCCCGCATGAAGTGCCACACCTTCATCGTGCTCTTGCGGAGCACATTGCCGATGCGTGGGAGACGGAGCGACGGCAGGTCGATCAGAAGATCGGTGGACTGCCCCGGCACCATGCGATTGAGCACGGCCCCTACCGCGCCGAAGACGAACACCAACAACGCGATGTAGAGCACGGCGTAGACCGCGTCGGCGCGGGCCATCAGACCCGCGATCACTGCGATCTGCGCGGAGCACGGCACCGCTATGGCCATCAGCGCCGTGGCGATGAAGCGTTCTCTCCTGCTGCCGAGGATGCGGGTGGTGAGCGTGCCCATCGTGACGCAGCCGAGCCCTAGGATCAGCGGGATCACAGCGCGTCCGTTGAGGCCCACCGCACCGAGCGCCCTGTCGGCAAGCGCGGCGATCCTCGGCAGATAGCCGGAGTCCTCAAGCACGGCAAGCAACATGTAGAACCCGCCAACCAGCGGCAGGATCACGCCCAGGAGGTACGTAGGGGTCATCGTGAGCACGCCGAACTCCCCGGCCAGCAGCGTGTGAAGCCAGGTGCCGGGGGCCGCGAACGTTGCGACCGCCCCTTCCACGAACGGCACCCAGTGGGCGAGCATGATGTCCTCTTCGAGCAAGCCGACGAGGCCGCCGGCGATCCACTGGCCCAGCACGACCCACATCGCGTACAACAGGCCGAGAAGCATCGGGATGCCCGTGAGGGGGTTGAGCATCCAGCGGCTCAGCCGTGCGGCGAAGCCTGCGCCCTCGCGCGTCTCGCGGACGACCTCGGCACAGATCCCATCCACACGACGCCGACGCTCGCGGTAGATCGCATCGCGCCCGGCGCCGGGCTCGAGGCCGAACCGGGCGCTCACCTCCTCATCACCCTCAAGAACCAGGAGCGCATGCGACCGAAGGCCGGTGTGGCGCTCGAGGCCAGCCAGCTCGTCCTGCAGGGCAGGGTGGGCGTGTCCCGCGCGCGCAGCCGGGATCACGTCCTTCAACTCTCCGATGCCCGTGCCGCTCACCGCCGCCGCGGCGACGACCGGTACGCCGAGGATCCCCTCCAGCCGCGCCTGATCGATGGCGAGACCGTGCCGTTGCGCCTCGTCGGACATGTTGAGCACGACCACCATCCGCTTGCCCATGTCGAGCAGCTGCAGCGTGAGGAAGAGGTCACGCTCCAGGTGGACGGCGTCTACCACGTTGACCACGATGTCGCCGGTAAGGATGACGTCGCGCGCCACGCGCTCCTCTTCGTTGAAGGAGGAGACTCCGTAGACGCCGGGTGTATCCACGATCTCGTAGCCGTCCATGCGGCCCCGTGCGAGCTCGACGGTGGTCCCCGGGAAGTTGGAGACGTCCACGTACGTGCCTGTAAGCGCGTTGAAGACCACCGACTTGCCCACGTTGGGATTGCCCGCCAGGACCAGACTGACCGGCCGCACCTCCGCGCTACTGCTCATAGCGCTGCCCGGTCACTACGGGGCCGCCGGTCACCCTGATACGGCGCGCCAGGGCGCGGCCGATGGCGATCTCCTGACGGCCCGATCTGATGATGATGGGGCCGGCGGGGATGCGCGTGACGCAGTGGATGTCCGCGCCCTCGGCCATGCCGAACCGAAGTGCCTGTATCCGCGCATCCGCGTCATCGATCCCCACCACGCGGAACGACTGGCCGGTGCGCGCGGTATCGAGCGACGAGGTCGCGATCGTAGGCTCCATGATGGAGCTGGGGGTCATGAGGTCCACGTGTGTCCTTTCTCGCAGTTAGCACGTGCTAACTGCGCTATTGGCAAATACGAAGCCAACTTCGCCGACGCGGGCGAGATTCTTCCAGTGGGTCGGCCTCCGGAGGCTGGATGATGGACCGGGAGACGAGCGCGGAATGGTGCGAGATCACTTACGAACGCGCAACGACCGGCCCAGAGGGGCCGGTCGTCAGAAGTGTCTGTGGTGGCCAGAGACGGACTTGAACCGCCGACACGGGGATTTTCAATCCCCTGCTCTACCATCTGAGCTACCTGGCCATGTGTGCTGCAAGAGAGTACCCAACGGCGGACGGGAGCGCAACCTCCCGGAGCGCGATGAGGGTCCGGGGCTGCGACGATTCCGCGCTAGACGTCCACGCGGTGGAACACCACTCCGAGCCACGGCCGCCCGGCCTCGCCGGGCACGCCCACCGGCCCTGCGGCACGGTCGCCCTCGCATCGCTTGTTGACCTCGGCCTTCGTGCCGAAGACGAGCTCGGCCCAGCATGCCCGGGGATCGCCGTCCTTGGGCTTGCCCACGCTGCCGTCGCTCACGTAGTGGACAGCGCGCCCGTCCGGAGCCGTGAGCACGCGGTGGTACGGGATGTGGACATGCCCCACGCACACCACGTCCGCGCCACCGAGGTCGGCGAGCTTCGCAAGATTGTCATCCGGCCTGTCGGGCATGAGGTACTCGTTGATCCTCCGCGGGCTTCCGTGGCAGAGCAGCACCCTCGCACCCGACGCGTTCAGCCGGATGTCGTCGGCCAGCGTCGCCAGGTACGCGTGCTCGGCGTCGTCCAGGGCGGCGTCGGTGCGCGTGTAGCTCTCGGCGCCCACGGCCTTGTCCTCGGGCGTGGGATAGTAGCAGCCGCAGCCGCCCTTCCTGTTTCCGACCCCGTCGTCGTAGTTGCCGCGGATCACCGGATCTCGCGTGGCGCGTACCCGAGCGATCACGCCCGACGGGTCGGCGCCGTAGCCCACGAGATCGCCCAGGCAGTACCGCTCGGCTATGCCGATGCGCACGATGTCAGCAAGCACCGCCTCGAGAGCGGGTACGTTCGCGTGGATGTCCGAGTACAGTGCGATGCGACGCATCTCAGACCTCCCCTGAGTCGATGGACACGGGTTCAACGGTGGCACCCACCTGCGGCAGGGCGCACTCGTGGCGGGCACACACCTTGTCACGGGTGCGCTTGGCGATCCACACGAGCGTGAGCATGAGCGGCACTTCCACCAACACGCCGACCACCGTGGCGAGCGCCGCCGCCGACGTGAGGCCGTAGAGCGCGATCGCCACCGCCACCGCAAGCTCGAAGAAGTTGGACGCGCCGATGAAGCCTGCCGGGGCTGCCACGGGATGCTCGATCCGCCACAGGTACGCCCAGCCGTATGCGATGCCGAAGATGAGGAACGTCTGGATCGTGAGCGGTACCGCGATCAACAGGATATGCAGCGGGTTGTTCACGATCGTCTCGCCCTGGAAGACGAAGATGAGCACGAGCGTGGCCAGCAGCGCCACGATGGTGACCGGGCCGAACCTCGGCAGGAACGAATCATCGAACCACTCCCGGCCGCGACGCTTGATCAGTGCGTGCCGGGTGAGCCAGCCCGCCACCAGCGGGACCACGACGAAGAGCACGACCGAGAGCGCCAGGGTGTCCCACGGTACCGGCACCCCGCTGACCCCCAACAGCAGCGACACGATCGGCACGAACGCCACGAGCATGATGAGGTCGTTCAGCGCCACCTGGACGAGCGTGTAGGCCGGGTCGCCGTCCGAAAGATACGACCACACGAACACCATCGCCGTGCAGGGCGCGGCGCCAAGGAGCACCGCGCCGGCAAGGTACTGCTGCGCGAGATCGGGCGTGATCAGGTCGCGGAAGATGACGTTGAAGAACAGCCACGCGATACCGAACATCGTGAACGGTTTGATCAGCCAGTTCACCACCGTGGTCACGACGAGTCCCTGCTTGCGCTCGCCCACGCGCCGGACGGAGGCGAAGTCCACCTTGAGCATCATCGGGTAGATCATCAACCAGATCAGAACCGCCACCGGGATCGAGATCTGCGCCACCGTGAACCTGTCGAAGAACTCGGCGAGACCGGGGAATCGACTACCGAGGAGCGTGCCTGCTGCGATGCAGAGCGCCACCCAGAGCGTAAGGTACCGCTCGAACACGTTCATCCGCTTGGAAGACGCCTCGGCCATCTTAGTGCTCCTCTCCGGTGCAGACAGGATGTTGCTCTATCAAGGTGTCCAGCAGCCCACGAAGCCCCGCAAGCGGTTCATCGGTGATGCAGTAAAGCATCCGTGTGCCCTGACGTGTGGCACGAACGAGACCCGCGCGCTTCAGGACGCCGAGGTGCTGGGAGATCGTCGACTGCGCCAGCGGCAACGCGTGGAACACCTCACCGCCCATGCATGACTCCTGAGCCGCCAGCAGCCGGAGGATACGCACCCGCGCAGGGTTGCCGAGCGCGTGTGCTACCGCTGCAACGCTTCGATCATCCATCGAGCCCTCCCGGTAACCATCAATCGTATTTCTACGATAGATGCCCGGTGCGGCGTCGGTCAACGCTCCTGGCGCGAAAGCAACACCGGGTTTACCATCGGGATATCCGAGACCGAGGGGGACGCCATGAGACGCCTGTTGGCTGTGCTGCTGATCGCCCTGTTCGCATCCGCCATGATGTCGCTCGGGGCGGGATGCGCGTGCTCTGTCGACACGCAGGAGCCGGAGACTGCCGAGCCGTCGCCCGCCCCCTCCGGCGAGCCGGTCGACAAGGGTGACGGCAAGGTCCTGTCGCCAACGCTCGAGCAGTTCCTCGACGCGAGCAAGAAGACCGGATCGTTCTCGCTCCTCACCACCATGCCCAACGGCACAATCTACGACCAGACCGGTGAGTTCTGGGTGGACGACGATCTGTTCCGCTTCGACCTGTACCAGGACGGCGAGCTCCTGCGCTCGATCATGTCCCCCGACGGAGTCACCGCCTACTTCGTGCAATACGCGGAGGAAGTGTCCCAGCCATCCGTTGCGAGTGTCGAACGCTATCTCGAAGAGTTCGGCGAGCCCGACGAGTCTGCCGTTGAGGACGGCATCGACGAGGAGACGGGCGCCACGCGCGTGGTCTACACCCTGCAGCGGGTCGATGCTATGGAAGGCGCCGCGAACGCATGGTACGTGGAAGACATCACGTACCTTGTGCTCGACGACACGGTGATCGGCGTGATCTCCCGCGGAGCGGTGCCCGAAGAGGACGGCTCGGTGGGTGAACTGCAGGTGGCGCGCCGGCTGTTCTCCGACGTGGAGGTGGGAGCCGACATCGACCCCGCACTCTTCGAGCTTCCGTTCCCCGTGCAAGACGCGCAGTAGCTCACGCTTGCAGGCGCAACGCAAGAAGGGCGGCCCCGAGGGGCCGCCCTTCCGTGCGAACGTGAGTCGCGCGCGCTACTTAGAGCGGGCGGACGTTGGTCGCCTGCTTCTTGCCGTTGTTGCCCATGGCCTCCTCGAACGAGACCTTCTGGCCCTCGTCGAGAGTCTTGAAGCCCTCCGACTGGATCTCGGAGAAGTGGACGAACAGATCGTCGCCACCCTCACGCGAGATGAAGCCGTAGCCCTTGTCCGGGTTGAACCACTTAACGGTACCTTCAGCCATTCCTAACCTTCTTCCTCGCCCTTATTGGGCAAAACAAACGGCGTGACTCCGCTTTTCTGATAGCGGTGTGTCACGCCGCAATCCTTCGGGCCCCAACGGCCCACGCACGCAGTGTAGCAGGTTCCGCGCCGTAACGCACCTGTCAACTGGCGGCGTCAGTCCGTCGTGCCGGATCGATGCTAGTCCGTCAGTTCGGAATGGTACTTGAAGGAGACCTTCATCTTCACCCGGAACTCGACGATCTCGTTGCCCTCGAGACGGACGTCGCTCGTGACGACCTCGGCGATACGAAGGTCCTCGAGCGACTCGGCGGCCGCTTTGAGCGCCGAGCGCGCCGCGTCCTCCCAGCTCTCCGTGCTGGTCCCCACGAGTTCTATCACCTTGTACACGCTGGCTGGCATCGGGCACCCCTCCTCAGTTCGGAACGGTCATGCGGCGGGACACGCCGCCACTTGTGACCATTCCCTCAGAGGAGAGGTCCTACCCCGCCGGTACGCCTATCGGCGCACCTCGCACTCGTTGTCGGTGGCATCAGGGTCGGCGCCCTCGGCGTCACTGGCGAACACCTTCACGTCGCCCACGCCGATCGCCTCGGCAGCCATCTCACGGAGCTTGTACTTCTGGATCTTGCCGGAAGCCGTGAGCGGGAACGCGTCAACGAAGAACACGTACTTGGGCGCCTTGTAGCGGGCCATCCGCGCACGCGCGAACTCCTGCACGTCGCTCTCGGTGATGTCCGCACCCGGCGAGCGGCGCACGAACGCCCCCACCACCTCGCCGTACTTGGCGTCGGGCACGCCGATCACCTGCGCATCCTCCACGCCGGGCATCGTGTAGAGGAACTCCTCGATCTCGCGCGGATAGATGTTCTCACCGCCACGGATGATCATGTCCTTGATGCGGCCGGTGATGCGGTAGTACCCGTGCTCATCCACGGTGCCGATGTCCCCCGAGTGGAGGTAGCCCTCGCTGTCGATGACGGCGGCGGTGGCCTCGGGCATCTTGTAGTAGCCCTTCATGACGTTGTAGCCACGGCAGCATAGCTCGCCCGGCACGCCCGGCGGACACTCCTCGCCGGTCTCTGGATCGATGACCTTCACATCCACCTGGTCGTGCGCGCGGCCCACCGTCTCGCACTTGCGCTCGAGGCTGTCGTCGACGGTCGTCTGCGTGAACACCGGCGACGTCTCGGTGAGGCCGTAGCAGATCGTCATCTCCGAGGCGTGCATCTTGTCGATGACCTGGCGCATCGTCTCGATGGGGCATGGCGAGCCGGCCATGATGCCGGTACGGAGGCTGGTGAGATCGAACATGTCGAACATCGGGTGTGCCAGCTCGGCGATGAACATCGTGGGCACGCCATAGAGCGCGGTCGCCCGCTCCTTCTCCACGGCGGCGAGCACGAGCACCGGATCGAAGCTCTCCACACCCACCACCGTGGCGCCGTGTGTGAGCACGGCGAGCACACCGAGCACGATACCGAAGCAGTGGAAGTACGGCGGCGGTATGCACACGCGGTCACGCTCGGTGAACTTCTGGCGTTCGCCGATGTAGAAGCCGTTGTTGAGGATGTTCCGGCTCGTGAGCATGACGCCCTTGGGGAACCCCGTGGTGCCCGAGGTGTACTGCATGTTGATGACGTCATCCGTGTGCAACGACGCCGTCATCGCGCGGAGCGGCTCGTCGGGCATGTTGTCGCCGAGCACGAGGAGCTCGGGCATCGAGTAGAAGCCGCGGTGCTTCTCGGGGCCGAGGTAGATGAGGTTCTTGAGGAACGGGAACTCCGCGCTCTCGAGGTGACCGCGCTCCTGGGTCGACGCTTCGGGGACGAGACCCCGAACGATCTCGATGTAGTCCACGTCGCGGAACTGGTCGATGATCGCGAGCGCCTTCATGTCGGACTGCTTGATCACGTAGGCGAGCTCGTGAGCCTTGTAGACTGGGTTGACCGTCACGAGCACGGCGCCGATCTTGGCCGTGGCGAACGCAAGCGTGAGCCAGTCGGGGATGTTGCGCGCCCAGACGCCCACGTGGTCGCCCTTGGTGATGCCGATGGCGAGCAATCCCTTGGCGAGCTGGTCCACGCGCTCGTCGAACTCGCGGTACGTCCACCGCAGGTCGCGATCGGGATAGACGATGAAGTCGTTGTCCGCGTGCTTGGCCACCTGCATCTCGAAGTACTGGCCGAAGGCAAGGTCGGTATGCAGTTGTTCGTTGGTGTAGGCCATGGCCGCCCCCTACGCCGGTGCGTACACGACGGCGAGGATACGCGCCGGACCTTCGCCGGCCGAGCGCACCTGGTGCGGCACGATCGAGTCGTAGTAGATGCTGTCACCGGCCTCGAGCGTGTGGGTGGACTTGCCGTACTCCACCTCAAGCGCTCCGTCGAGGACGTAGAGGAACTCCTCGCCTTCATGACTGGAGAGCTTGTGCTCGCCTGCGGCCGCCGGCTGCACATCGATCAGGAACGGCTCCATGTGTCGGGAGGCCTTGCCGCTCGCCAGCGAGAAGAAGTCGAGCACGCCTGCGTCGCTCGACGTCTCGAGGCTCTTGATCCGCGTGACCGCTTCGGCCTGGTCGCGACGCGTGACGATCGGACCGAGCTCGGTCTCGTCGTCCAGGAGCGTGCCGAGACGGACACCCAACGCGCGCGTCAGCTTGATGAGCGGCGTGAGCGACGGAGCGACCTCGCCGCTTTCCAACGCGAGGATCGTCGTTGCGTCACAACTGCTGCGCTCGGCGAGCTCCTCGACCGAAAGGCCGAGCGATTCGCGGAGCGTGGTGATCTTGCCGGCGATGCGGTTCTCGGAAGCCATCGGCATGTCCCCTTCCCCGGTTGCACATCCACAGCGGTCCAGCTGCGGTACGTGCATGATAACGGAAGGCCCGTGCGAGGGCCGCCACATCAGGGGACGGAAGCCGAGGGCGCGCCGGCCTTCAGGTCGTGACGTCGGCCGAGACGAGCACCTGGCGGCCGCTGACGTCGAACACCGAGGTGTTCCGGGCGCCACCAAGGACGTTCCACTCCTCGGGCGTTGTGTTCGTGACCGCCGGAGGCGTGAGCCATGTGCTCTCCACCGCCTCAAGGCACGTGGCCACGCAGCCTGCGGCAACGCTCGCGATCTCGCCAAGGATGGACTCGAGCACGCCCGGATCGGCGCCCGACGCATCGGTGACGCCGAAGCGGTCGCGCGCGATATCGGCGCATAGGTCGACCGGCGCCGCAACCGACATGACCCCCGCGACACCACCGCGCATACCCACGCACGCGAGCAGGCACTGACCCGCAGACGAGCGACAGTCGCCCGCGCGTGCCACCCCCGCACCGATGAGACCGTCGAGCACACCGCCTACCGTCGACTCGAGAGTCGAGGCAACAGTGGATCGTGACATCGTCGGCATAGCGCTCCCCTCGCAGCCGTCGAGCCCCCCGCCATAGAGTAGACGACGGAGCCTCGGATGGACAACGCCCGACCGGGGCCGGAGGTTACGCGAGATGTGTCCACGCATCCCGGGTATACGTGTCCTGGCATTTCGGAGATGGAGGCATCATGAGCACCTACTCTGCCCGGCCGGGAAGCGCGGCCGTCGGCGTGTCGGCTCAAGGAGTCCTCGCCGCTGTGGCGGGGGCCGCGGGCCTCGCGGCGGCCATGACCGTGCTCTATCGCACGATGGCCGCGATCATGGAGACCGAAGGCGGCTTCGTGGCGCTGGGCGGGCCGTACGACATCGCGCACCCGGCGCCCGACTGGGCCTGGCTCGTGCCGGTGGCGATCCTGTCGCTCTTCGCGTTCGGCGGACTCAGCCTGTGGGCGTCGATGCGGGGATGGGGCCTCAACCCCATCGCGTATGCCTGGTCCGCGCTCTTCCTCTCGCTCGGCTGGAACTTCCTGCGCCTCGGGCTCATCGACCCGCCTGAAGGACAGAACGCCGCGTGGGGCTGGATCGCTTCAGGCGTGGCGTTCTGGGTGATGGCGCTCGTACCGGCGCTCGGGCCGATCCGACGGCGCATGGCGGTGGCGCGTTACGGCCCCGACGCACTCACGGCAGGCGTGAGGACCGGACCGTTCGGGCTGCCTGTCCGTGACACCTCGCCGATCTTCATCGTGGTGCAGGCGGCCGGAGCGGCCCTTGGCGTGGCCGGAGGACTCGCGCTCTTCAGCACTATCGCCGCGTGACCTGCCGGCTCCGCCTCAGTACACCTCGGGCACGTAGGTCTGCGAATCGATCGGCGGGCGGATATACCCTCCCTCGGACTGCTTGCGAGGCGGCAGCTCGAACGGCGCAGGGAGGACGTCTTTGTAGGGGATCTGCGAGAGCAGATGGTGGATGCAGTTGAGCCGCGCGCGCTTCTTGACGTCGCCCTCCACCACCCACCAGGGACATTCTCTGATGTCGGTGTACTTGAACATCTCGTCCTTGGCGCGCGAGAAATCCTCCCAGCGGTCGCGGCCCTTGAGGTCGGTGTCCGAGAACTTCCACCGCTTGAGCGGATCGTCGATGCGTTCCTGGAAGCGACGGTCCTGCTCCTCATCGGAAATGGAGAACCAGTACTTGATCACGATGATGCCGGAGCGGACCAGCATGCGTTCGAACTCCGGGCAGTCCCGGAAGAACTCCTGCACCTGTTCCTCGGTGCACCAGCCCATAACGCGCTCCACGCCCGGCCTGTTGTACCAGGACCGGTCGAACAGCACGATCTCGCCCGCGGCGGGGAGGTGCGGCGTGTAGCGCTGGAAGTACCACTGGGTGGTCTCGCGCTCCGTGGGCACCGGCAGCGCGACCACCCGGCAGATGCGCGGGTTCAGCACCTGCGTGATGCGCTTGATGGCGCCGCCCTTGCCGGCCGCGTCACGTCCCTCGAAGACCACCACCACGCGCAGGCCCTCGCGCTTCACCCACTCCTGGAGCTTCACCAGCTCGATCTGCAGCTTCTCGAGTTCTCGGTTGTAGGTCTTCTTGTCGAGCTTGCCCGTGCCCTTCGCGTCGGTGGTCGCTGCACGAGACGACGTCTTCTTCTTGCTCATCGCTACCCCTTGCCCTTGCCGCGCTTGCGCTTCTGTGGCGTGCCCTTCTTCCCCCGTTTCGGCGATACGCTCTTGCGTATCCCGAGCAGGGCTTCCTGGGCGTGCACCGGCTTCCCCTCGGCAGATGCGCGCTCATACGTCCCGTCGGGCATCATGACCCGCCGCTTCACGTTGTCGGCCAGGTACACCCCCAGGATCTCGTCGCGCAGGCGCGCGACGAGCCGGGCGTCGCGCACCGGGGCCAGGACCTCCACCCGCCGGTCGAGGTTCCTCGGCATGAGGTCGGCGCTGCCGATGTACACGTCGGGCTTGCCGTCGTTGCCGAACCAGTAGATCCGGCTGTGCTCGAGGAACCGGCCGACGATGCTGGTGACCCGGATGTTGTCGCTCACGCCGGGCACGCCAGGACGTAGACAGCACACGCCGCGCACCATGAGGTCGACGCTGACCCCCGCCTGAGACGCCTCGTAGAGCAGCGCGATCATCCGCTGGTCCACCAGCGAGTTCATCTTGAACACGAGCTCGCCGCGGCGGCCCGCCCGCGCGTGGTCCATCTCGCGACGGATGAGCGTCGCGACGCCCTCACGCAGATCGACCGGAGCCACGAGGAATCGCCGGTAGTGGCTGGTCCGCACGTAGCCGGTGACGAGGTTGAACAGGGCGGAGGCGTCTTCGCCCATCTTGTCGTCGCAGGTGAGCAGGCCGAGGTCTGTGTAGAGCGTGGCCGTGACCGGGTTGTAGTTGCCGGTGCCGATGTGCACGTACCGGCGGATGCGGCCGCTCTCCCGCCGCACCACGAGCGCCACCTTGCTGTGCGTCTTGAGGCCCACGAGTCCATACACCACGTGCACGCCCGCCGCCTCGAGCGCTCTGGCCCACTCGATGTTGCTTTCCTCGTCGAACCGCGCCTTGAGCTCCACCAGGCAGGCGACCTCTTTGCCCTCGATCGCGGCCTCCATGAGCGCCTCGACGATCGGTGAGTTCCTTCCCACCCGGTAGAGGGTCGTCTTGATCGCGAGCACGTCGGGATCATGCGCAGCCTGCCGGATCAGCGCCACAACCGGCTCGAACGACTCGAAGGGGTGGTGCAACAGGATGTCGTGCTCCCGGATCATGGTGAAGATGTCGGTCTCGGATCCGGGCTCCACCGGCACGGTCACCGCGGGAACGAACGGAGCGTACTTGAGGTCGGGACGGTCTATCTCGGCGAGGGCGAAGAGGTCGCTCATGCCCAGCGGCGGCTCGATCGTGAGCACGTCCGCAGGGTCCATGTCGAGGTTCTCCACCAGGATGTCCCTGATGTGGTCGGGCATCGTGGGCTCCACGGTCATCCGTACCACGGAGCCGAAGCGTCGCTGCCGGATGCCCTGCTCAATCGTCTCGAGCAGATCGTCGGCTTCGAGTTCCTGGATCACCATCTCGGCGTCGCGCGTGATGCGGAAGGGGTGCGCCTCAACCACTTCGTAGCCGGGGAACAGCGTCCCCGCGTGCGCGATGACGAGTTGCTCCAGCCAGACGAACGCGTGCTGCCGGCTGTCCCCGCCGCCGTCCGAGACACGAACGAACCGCGGCAGGGCCTTCGGCACCTTCACGCGGGCGAACCGCTCCTCGCCATCCGGCCCCTTCACCACGATGGCGATGTTCATGCTCAGGTTGGAGATATGCGGGAAGGGCCGTCCCGGATCGAACGCCAGCGGCGTGAGAACAGGGAACACGTCGGTGGCGAAGTACTCGTCGGCGACGGCGCGTTCCTGTTCATCGAGTTCGTCATAGCCGAGCATGCGTATCCCGGCGTCGGCGAGCTCGGAAGCAAGACCCCTGAAGCACCCCCTCGCCCGGGCCAACATGCCCGGCACGCGGTCCCGTACGGCAGCGAGCTGCTCGGCCGCGGTGAGGCCGTCGTCGGAGAGTCCGCCCACACCGGCCGCCACCTGCTGCTTGAGTCCGGCGACCCGGACCATGTAGAACTCGGACATGTTGGAGCTGAAGATCGCGAGGTACTTGGCGCGCTCGAGCAGAGGGTTGGCGGTGTCCAGGGCCTCCTCCAGCACGCGCTCCTGGAAACGGAGCAGCGCCAGTTCACGATTGATGTACAACACCGGGTCGTCGAGCCGGGGTGTCGTATCCTCTGCCATGCGCTCCCCCTTTCCTCCGCGTGAGCCCTCTTTCCAGTGTATTCCTCTTCGACGGGTCGCGATGCGCCGCTTCGAGGTGACAGGACACGCCTAGCGCGACGCTTCGTCGCCGAGCACTTCCACCTGCACGTCCCAGACCCGTTCCGCGAGATCGGCCTTGCGCATCGCGCCGTGTACCTCGATGTCGAGCGGATGACGTCCTTCGATGCGCACGACCAGCCGGTCGCCGGCGATGGAGGCCGTCAACGCGTGTACGCGCTGGCCTCGCGACCTGTCGAGCCCGTCGGCCAGGCGGAGGATGGCAGCCAGTCGTGAGACGAGCTCGACCTCCCCCGGGTCGAGCGGCTCGAGCGCCTCGTGCCCGGGCTTGGGCAGCGCGCCCTTGTGGTAGCGCGCGACCGCCGCCACGACCAGCACCTCCAGAGCGCTGAAGCCAGGGATGTCGGCATGGGCGATCAGGTGATGGCTGTGCTTGTGGTGGTCCGCATGCGCCACGTGATAGCCCACATCGTGAAGAAGCGCCGCAGCCTCAAGCAGCGGCCGCCCCTCGGCATCGAGATCGAGCTGAGGGGCGAGGTCATCGAAGAGGCGCAGCGCCAGGTACCGCACGTGCTCGGCATGCGCGGCATCGTAACCGTACCTACGGCCGAGTTCGCGAACGGAGCGCATCCTGTCAGCCACCGGCAGGACGCCGCGCTCCCGCTCGACCACCTCGAGCACGATACCCTCACGCATCCCGTGTGCGTTCACCACGACCCCGTGGGCGCCGAGCATGCGGACGACCTCGTCGAGGACCACCGCCCCGCAGACGATGAGGTCCACGCGGCTCTGCGAGAGCCCGCTCATGCGGGTGCGCTCCCGCGCTGTGCTGCGCACGAGCACCGAGCGAAGCTCATGAAGATCCGCCGAGACGATCTCGAAGCCGTGAACGCCCGGCAGCTCAAGGTCACGTCCGGCGGCGATCATCGCGGCCAGCGTGGTGATGGTACCGCCCGATCCGGCGAGAGCACCTGTGTGCTCGGCTGGCGAGAGCTGCGTGTCCAGCGCATCACGCACGTGCTGCGTGAGGCGCTCATGCGTATCCGCGGACATCGGGTCGCCACCGAAACGGCCGGACAGGACCACCGCCCCGAGCGGCATGGACACGGCTCTCTCCACCTGCGTCCCGGTGGCGTGGACCACCTCCACCGACCCGCCCCCGATATCGACGACCGAAACCTCGCCGCTGAGCGCCAGACCGTCGACGGCCGACAGCAGAGCGAGCCTGCCTTCGTGCTCGCCGGTGATGACGTCGATCTCCAGCCCCGTTTCCCGCCGGACGCGATCTGCGAAGGCGGCGCCGTTCGCGGCCTCCCGAACGGCGGCGGTGGCTACCGCGCGTATGTGGGTCGCAGAACGTTCGCGGGCGAGCCGGACCATCCGGTCGAGCGCCGCCACCGCTGCGTCCATCGCTTCGTCGGAGAGCAGGCCCGTCTCATGTACGCCGCGTCCAAGTCGGGCGTATGCCTTCTCCTCGTCGAGCGCCACACGCCGCCCGCCCACGGGCACGTCCACGATCATGAGCCTGATGGAGTTCGACCCGATGTCGATCGCCGCCACGCGCATGACTACTCGCCTCCCCCGTCGAGCGGAGCGAGCAGTGCCGTGCCGAGGTCGCTCAGGGGATGTGCTGCACACAGGTCCGCGAACCGTGCGCGGGCCGCCTCGCCCCGGGAGGCGAGGGCCTTCCGGATCCTGTCGAGGTCGTCCGGCCCGATGCCTGCGCGTGCCGATGCGCCTACAAGGCGCGGGTCGGTCAGCATCGCGGCGAAGACCTCGGCATCATGCATCTCACCGAGCGCATCCTGAAGATCGCGAAGGGCGGCGTGAGGATCATCGAACGAGCCGCCGTAGCACGGCGCGAAGACCTCCACGGCGTACCTGAGCCGCTTGTATGCGATCCTCAGCGCATGATACTGGGATGCGTCGCCGCTCTCCCTGGCGAGCTGCTGCGCCGCACTCACCGCTTCAAGCCGGACGGCGACCGCCCTGCGCGCGAACCATACGAGCGGACGGCTCGCCTCCTTGCCCGCTGAGACACGCCGCACCGCGCGATCGAACGCTCGCCGGTCCGTGGCCACGCCCCGCGTACGCAGCCGCTCCTGGAGCAGCACGACGTCACGCTCCCGCTGACCCAGGCTGTAGCCGATGACGAAGGCTGCCGCCTTGCGGCCGCGCTCATCGAGACCCTCGCCTGCGGAGCTGACGGCGCGGACGAACACATCGGCATCCCGCACGGGGCCGAGCGCGCGCGTGACAGAACGGCCTCGTTTACGCCACGTGGCGAGCGCCCCGCGCTCATAGGCGGGCGACAACAACCGTAACGCCTCCCGGAAGCGGCGCGAGGCCACGCGGGCATCGTGCACCGCCTCCTCGCTGGCATCCGAACGGACGGCCTCCTCGAGAGCGAACAGACGGTCCGCTTTGGCGCGCAGCAGCAGTGGAGCGGCATCGCGCAAGGGAGTGTGCGCCTCGACGCCGGGAACGCAGAAACGCCCGCTCATGGTCCGCCCTTTCACGGCGCCGTCCATCCATCACCGAGCCTAGACCCCGCATACGCACCGGGCAAGGGAGGATGGACACGCGCGAGAGGGGTACGAACTCTACGTGGATCACTCCGACATGGCCCGGGGGTACGTGATGACCTGCTACATGAAGCGCCTCGGTTGGCTCTTCCGGGTGCTCGAGCTGGATAACGATGCGGGCAACCAGCACCGGCTCGACCGCGCCATCAAGGACCTCCTCGGCCTGCCGCCCGATGCACCGTGCGGGGATGTGGAGGCGTACCTTGAGGCGCTCTCAGGTGAGGAGCGGTTCGACATGATCGACACCCTGGAGCGTGCGCTCTCCGCATGACCCGTGAGGTATCCGTCCATCCGTGCATGCGAACGGGCCGCCAATGGCGGCCCGTTCGCTTACATCGCGTCTGGTTGCGGAACGATCAGGCAGCGCCCCAGCCGCCGTCGACCGCGACCATCGCGCCGTTGACCATCTTGGACTCATCCGAAGCGAGGAAGAGCGCCAGGTTGGCAACGTCCATCGGCTGCAGGAACGCCGGGATGATGCCGCCGTAGACACCGGCCTTCTCCGCGCCTACCGCATTGATCTTCGACTGATCGACGCTGGCCATGATGTTGGTGGCCACGCCACCCACGATCATGGCGTTGCAGCGGATCCCCTGCTTGGCGTAGTACCACGCGGTGCTCTTGGTGAGGCCCACGGCCGCGTGCTTGGACATCGTGTACACGACACCCGCCGCGCCGCCGTGCTCGCCGGCGGCCGACGCGGTGTTCACGATCGACCCGCCGCCCTTGGGCAGCATGACCTTGAGCGCCTCACGGGTGAGATAGAGCGGGCCATACGCGTTGATGCTCATGACGCGGGGGAGGAGCTCATCACTGAAGTCCTCGGCTCCCGCGAAGTTGTCCATCACGCCCGCGTTGTTGCACAGGACGTCGAGCGTCCCGAACGAATCCACGGCCGTCTGCACGATCTTGGCGCAGTCCTCGGGCTTGGACACGTCACCCTGCACACCGACGATCTCTCCGCCCGCGTCCTTGACCTCGGCCACGACCTCATCAAGCGTCGTCTGGTTCCACTCGGCGGCGACGACCTTGGCGCCCTCGCCGGCGAACAGGTTCGCCATGGCGCGGCCCATACCGGAACCCGCACCGGTGATCACGGCCACTTTTCCCTCGAGTCTCATACCATGCCCCTTCCCCGGCGGAAGCACGATCACGTCCTCCCGGCCCTTCAGATTAGTAACAAACGTTACAATACAACAGTCCTCGCGTATGTCAACGCGCCACCCCCTCCGGACAGCGGGTATGTACCCCGAAACCGTGGATGACGGATAGGAGGGGCCATGGATCGGGCGCTCGTCCCGGCGATCGGCGGGGCGGCCATCATGATGCTGTTCGGTGTGGCCGCCGTGGTGCGACCGGAAGCCCTGGCACGGGTGGGCATCTCCGCGTCCTCCCCGCTGGGCACGTCGGAGATCCGCGCCGTGTTCGGAGGCATGTTCATCGCCCTGGGCCTCGGCTGCCTGGTCACACGGGAGCCGATCGTGTTCGCCGTGGTGGGAGCCGCGTGGCTGGCCGATGTGGTGGTACGGACCGTCTCGGTGTTCCTCGACGGGGTACCCGTCCGGGAGGCCATCACCGTCCTGGCGATCGGGTCCCTGCTGGGCGCCGCTATCCTCAGCGGCTACTGGGCCGCCTGAGAACTGCGCAAGAGCCGCTCGACCTGTTCGATGAAGTGCTCGCGGTCCTCGTCGGTGAACTTGGAGGGGCCGCCGTGGCGGCCGCCCTGCCTGCGAAGCTTGGCCTGGGCGTGCCGTACGGCAAGCTCGGCATCGATGGTCGCGAGGTGGAAGATGCGCCCGCGTGGGCTCAGGGCCCCCGCACCCTTGCCGAGCGCCATGGCCGCCAGGCCGATGTCCTGCGTCACGACGGCATCCCCCGCGGCCAGACGCTCCACCACCGCGAAGTCGGCGGCGTCGCGACCGCCGCTCACCTGCACCGCCTCGACTCCGCGGCGCGAGGCGTACCGGTCGAGGTTCTGAGTCGAGTTGGCCACCACGACCGCGCTCCAGCCATGCTCGCGCGCCACCTGGATCGCTTCACGGGTGACCGGGCAGGCGTCGGCGTCTATGAAGAGGGTGGGCACCCTACGAGTCTCCGATCCGCTGGCCTATCGTTCTTCGAGCGGCCGGTACTCCCGGCGGCCCGCCACGCTCTTGTACGCGGGGCGGATGATCTTGCCCCGGTTGGCGATCTCCTCGATCCGGTGCGCGCACCACCCCACGGTACGGGCGCAGGCGAAGAGCGGCGTGTACAGCTCCTCCGGGATGTCGAGCATGCGGTACACGTAGCCTGAGTAGAAGTCCACGTTGGCGCTCACGCCCTTGTAGACGGTGCGCCGCTTCTCGATAGCGCGCGGCGCGATCTGCTCGACCTTCGTGAGCAGGTCGTACTCCTCGGCGAGACCCTTGGCCTCGGCAAGCTGACGCGCATAGTCGCGAAGGATGATCGTTCGGGGGTCCGACACCGAGTAGACCGGGTGGCCCATGCCGTAGATGAGACCCGACCGGTCGAACGCCTTCCTGTCGAGGATCCGGAGCAGGTACTCCTCGATCTCCTCGTCATCGTCCCAGTCGTCGACGGTGGTGCGAAGGTCGTCGAACATGCGGACCATCTTGATGTTGGCGCCACCGTGCCGGGGACCTTTCAGGGAGCCGAGGGACGCCGCTATCGTCGCGTAGGTGTCGGTGCCTGTGGATGAGACCACGTGGGCGGTGAACGACGAGTTGTTCCCTCCGCCGTGCTCGGCATGCAGCACGAGCGCCAGATCGAGCACCCGCGCCTCGAGGGCGGTGTACCGGGTGTTCCGTCGCAGCATGTGCAGGATGTTCTCCGCCGTACCGAGCTCCGGGTTCGGCCGGTGGATCACCAGGCTGTCGTTGAGGTACTGGTCGACGTACGCCTGGAACGCGTAGACCGCCATCAAGGGCGTGGCGGCGATCACGTCCAGGCTCTGGCGGAGCAGCGCCGGCATCGAGATGTCATCGGGGTCGATGTCACGCGTGTACAGCGCGAGGATGCCGCGCGACATGGCGTTCATGATGTCGCGGCTCGGCATCCGGAGCACCGCGTCGTGGATGAAGTGCCGCGGCAGGTTCCTCCGCTCGGCGAGCTGGCTCTCGAAGCGCCGCAGCTCCTCGGCGTTCGGCAGCTCCCCGAAGAGGACGAGGTAGGCCGTCTCCTCGAATCCGAGCCGCCCCTCATCGAGGAAGCCGTGCACGAGGTCGTTGATGCTGATGCCGCGGTAGATGAGTTCGCCGGGAATCGGGACGTATGTGTCGCCTTCCGCGGATGAGCCCACAACGTCGCCGATCTGCGTGAGGCCTGCGATGACACCCTTGCCCGAGACGTGCCGGAGACCCCGCTTCACGTCGTACTGCGAGTACTGGTCCGCCTCCACGATGCTGCTGTCGTGGGCCATGCGGCTCCATCGCTGCAGCATGTCTTCGGTGGTCTCTCGACTGGTGGGGCGGGTCGTCTCCGGAGCGGGCTCGGCCATGGTATCTCCTCTTCATCCGTCCTGCATCGGACGGCGGTTTGGTCATCAGATGTCCGCGCCGGGTGTTCCCACCGGCCGGAGCAGGGATCGCGACGCGTGAGATCCGTGGACGACAGCGGTCGCGTTGCTCGCCTCGCAGACATTGTACCCGATGGATACGA
>LDZT01010704.1_pt1 | contig 25164 bp, 27 predicted proteins | sample 615521 | NCBI WGS metagenome assembly LDZT01 (sample SAMN03408292, study PRJNA278302) | terrestrial metagenome | isolation source: oil reservoir sample SB1 | place: USA: Alaska, North Slope, Schrader Bluff formation | collected 2011-09
AATTTTCTATCTTTCAATATAGAGGAGATTAGGTTATAATTAAAATAATTTGGAGTACTTTTTTATATGAGGCATCGATACTATTTGGAGTACTTTTTTGATGAGGCAATTCGCTATCTTGACAGTTTGTCATTTAAAAATCAAAACCGGACTGTTTTTTAATGATTTAAAGTTTAAAAGTGGACTCTTCAAAAGAGCATAAAAACTGTAATAATATAGGATAAAAATATAAGGAGGTCCTATATTATGGAACAGTTGCATAAGAAGTTCACCGACTCCCAGGTTAAAGCAAGCAATCATGATAATCATGAAATAAAAAAATTACAGATACAGATAGCTAAGCTTGAGCAGATGATCGGGAAACTAACTTATGAAACCTTTTTGATATAGCTGAAAAGATTTCTTATTTTATAGAAGATGTGTATAGTAAGAAGAGGTTGCATTCATCTTTGGGCTATCGAATCCAAAAGAATATAAGAAATTATTTGTAAAGAATTGCTCTCAGGAATGCATTATGGCTAAGACCGAAGGAGTCTATCTTGAGGGGTTCACTCCAATGCATGACCAGTTTTTTAATTCAAATTGTAAACACTATTCAAAATTAGTACATATTAAAACTGTTTAAAAAGTATTTTTGGAATAATTATTTTTATTAAATTTTACTATATAAGGCTAAATGAAGCCATCTTATCTTTTTTAAAACAAAGATAAGATGGCTTCATTTTGAATTATTCATTACAGAACTAAATATACTTTAAACTTCTTCCGCTTTCTTCACTTTAAGTTCAGGCAGAGGAAAGGAAATTCCCGCTGATTTTGCAGATATCGATGAAAATAGGTAAAGCAGAATTCCTACTAATATTATCCCTAAAGGTAATACCAAAGCTACTGACATTCCAGTTCCTGCCAGGATATAGCCCAATATAGCAACTCCTGCGGCAGTGAGGGCATAAGGTATCTGAGTCTTAACATGATCTATATGATCAGAACCAGAGAACATTGAAGACATTATAGTAGTATCAGAAAGCGGTGAACAATGATCTCCCATAACCGAACCGGTCAACACTGCAGATATGCCCAAAGGTAAAGGTACGCCCAAAGCTAAAGCTAAAGGAATAGCAATAGGCATAGCTATAGCCATGGTCCCCCAGGAAGTACCGGTAGAAAAAGAAATAACATTACAGATTAAAAACATAACCATAGGTAGTAAAATTGGAGAGATAACTCCTTTGGCGGCATTTACTACATAAGGAGCAGTTCCGATACCGTCACAAACACTACCTATTGACCAGGCGGAAATTAAAATCAAGTTAGCCAGAACCATCATCTTGGCTCCGTCTATAAAGGCGTCCATCATATCAGCTAAAGTTCCAATCCCCTGGGCTTTATACATTAATATAGCTGTGATTACAGCAAACATAGCTCCCCATAAAAGGGCGGTCATAGCATCCGCATCAGAAATTGCGGCAGTAAATGATTCAGCGGAAGTACCTCCACCAGTCCACCACATTCCAAATATACTAACTGCCACCAGTACCACAATAGGCACTACCATATTTGCAGTCTTCTGGGGTACATCTTCTAATACTTTTAATTTGCTTCCGCCGGAAAGCGGGGTTGCTCCGTCTGCAAATACTTTGCCAGTAGTCCTTGTTCGATGTTCAGCTTTTAACATAGGTCCATAATCTCTTTGAGACAAGGCAATAGCAAGGACTAATATTATAGCAAAGATACTGTAGAATCGATAAGGTATTGATTGTAAAAAGATGGTGTAAGGAGTTAAAGATACCGAAGTGCCTTCTATAGCATCGCCAATAAGCCCCACCTCATACCCAACCCACGTAGAAATTAGAGCTAAAGAAGCTACCGGTGCAGCTGTGGAATCGACAATGTAAGAGAATTTTTCTCGAGAAATCCCCAATTTATCGGTTACTGGCATAAAGGCATTACCTACTATTGCAGTATTAGCATAATCATCAAAGAAAATTATTAATCCAAATAGCCAAGCAGTAAATTGCCCGCCACGAGCAGTTTTTACTTTATCAGTTATACTTTTAACAAAGGCTTGAGCACCGCCAGAAAGATAGATTAAACCGATAAGCCCACCGATTACGAAGTCAAATAGTAAGATAGTAGCATTCCAACTATCAGCAGTATTTTCTACCAGATAACCTAAAGTCTTAGTAACACCGCCTATGGGATTCCAACCTGTCAGAATGGTAGCACCTACCCATATACCTATAAAAAGAGAAGCTAAAACTTGTTTAGTTAAAAAACAAAGAACAATAGCTACCAATGGTGGTAATAAAGATAAAAAACCATAACTTGCTGCAGTTTCTTCTTCTGCAGCCCAGACTATACCAGATAAGGCAAAGAAAATAAATATTAACAAAGTCAATAACAATGCATTTTTGTACTTGTTCCAATGATACATTTTTTAATTCACTCTCCTTATTTAAAAATAATATTTTATCTATGACTTAGCTGCAGCTAATCTGTTAAGTTTTTTTTAAACCTTCTACGTCACCTCCTGTTCTTAATTTTTTGACTCAAGACTTCCTCCAAATTCGGCCTACCAATTTCCTGCAAATCATATTTTACTCTTACTGATTTCTTATTAATTTTGATAATTCGGGACAAATTAATAGGGGTACCAATAATTACCATGTCGCAATCAACAGCATTTATAGTATCTTCCAGTTCCTGAATCTGTTTTTTCCCATACCCCATTGCAGGCAATAATGTCCCTATTCCAGGATATTTTGTATAAGTATCTTTGATAGTCCCCACTGCGTAAGGGCGGGGATCTATAATCTCTTTTGCGCCAAACTTTTGAGCAGCCACCACTCCGGCACCATATTTCATCTCGCCATGAGTCAAAGTAGGACCGTCCTCTACTACCAGGACTCTTTTACCTCTAATAAATTCAGGATGGTCTACAGTTAAAGGAGAAGCAGCGTCTACCACTATTGCATTCGGGGCTAATTTATGAATATTCTCTCTTAGTAAATTTATTTTATCCGGATTAGCAGTATCTATTTTATTAATTACTACAACATCCGCCATTCTGAGATTAGCCTCTCCGGGATAATAAGTCATTTCGTGTCCTGCTCGGTGGGGATCAGTTACTACAATATGTAAATCCGGTTGATAAAAAGGTAAGTCGTTATTTCCTCCATCCCAGACAATTATATCCACATCTTTTTCGGCTCTGGTTAATATTTCTTGATAATCTACTCCGGCATAAAGGATGTTACCTCTATCCAGATGGGGTTCATATTCTTCTCTTTCTTCAATAGTACAATTATAACGATCTAAATCAGCATAGGTCTCATATCTTTGCCAGATTTGCTCTCTAAGGTCACCATAGGGCATAGGATGCCTGATTACGGCAATTTTGTAGCCTATCTCCTTTAATATTTCGCTAACCTTACGAGTAGTTTGACTTTTCCCGCAACCGGTGCGAACAGCACATATTGATACTACCGGAACCTTAGACTTTAACATAGTGTTCTTTGGTCCCATTAATCTAAAGTCAGCTCCACTCGCTAACACGATTGATGCTTTATCCATAACATACTGATGGAGAAGATCACTATAAGCTAAAATTACCTGGTCTATCTGTTTTTCCCTTATTAAATCGGGTAATTCTTCTTCTGAATATATGGAAATACCTTCAGGATATAAAGGGCCGGAAAGTTCAACAGGATACTTTCTATCAGCGATATCCGGGATTTGAGTAGCAGTGAAAGCAACTACCTCGTAACCTGAATTATTTCTAAAATATACATTGAAATTGTGAAAATCTCTCCCAGCAGCTCCCATTATGATGACTTTAATTTTACTCACAAAAAATTCCTCCTCTAATACTATTTTATTTATTCGACAAAACTTTCAAAATTCCTCTTTTTTTCATCTATTTTTTTAATTTTTTTTATCACACCTTAGCTACTGCCTTCTCCAATACGTCTAAGGCCTTATCTAACTGCTCATCGGTAATCTCTAGGGAGACTAACATTCTAAGAAGGTTTTTATTGATTCCGGCAGTGGCAATAAATACTCCGTTCTTTATGCATTCCTGAACAATCCGGGTTGTTTCCTGAGGGGCCGGTTCTTTAGTTTTTTGGTCTTTTACCAATTCTACAGCCATCATCGCTCCTATACCACGAATCTCTCCTATTAGTGAATATTTATCCTTCATCTTAAGGAACCGCTCTTTTAATTTTTCTCCGATCTTTAGAGCTCGGTCTAAGAGGTGCTCTTCTTCGATAATCTTTATCACCTCCAGGGCTGCCCGGCAGGCTACCGGGTTACCTACATAGGTTCCTCCGATACATCCTCCGGGGAGGGTATCGGTGATCTCTTTTTTGGCGATCACTGCCGAAAGAGGCAGACCGGCAGCTAAAGATTTAGCCAAACAGATAAGGTCTGGTTCTATACCCCAATTTTCTATGGCAAAAAACCTTCCGGTTCGGCCTATACCACTTTGAATCTCATCGATTACCAGTAACATACTATATTTATTAGTTAGTTTTCTTAAGTATTCTAAAAATCCCTTCTGAGGGACATTAAACCCTCCTTCTCCCTGGATAGGTTCGACCACTATAGCGGCCACGGAGTCGGGGGTAACGGTATTTATTAGTACCTTTTCAAAATCCTCTATGTTAGTTACAGGATTAGAAGAACTCGGGAAGGGTAGTCGGTATATTTCGGGGGCAAAGGGTCCGAAGTGGTACTTGTAGGGCATAGCCTTATGGGTCATGGTCATAGTAAGTAAGGTGCGGCCGTGGAAAGCGTTTTCAAAGACGATGATAGCCGGTCTTTTGGTATAGGCCCGGGCAATCTTTACCGCATTTTCTACTGCTTCTGCACCGGAGTTAAAAAAGGCAGCTGCTTTGGGAGTATTCCCGGGGGCCAACTTTACCAGTTTCTCAGCCAGTTCTACTAGAGATTCATAGGGGACAGCGGTGAAATCGGTATGCAGATACTTTTCTGCCTGGTCTTTAACTGCGGCTACCACTTTCTTATGGGTATGTCCTACGGCCAGACATCCCCACCCTCCGGTAAGGTCGATAAACTGATTACCGTCTACATCAGTAACCAATGCTCCCTCACCATGGGCAATATAACAGGGAGAAAGGGAGCTACCCATCGGTTTAGCGATATATTTTTCTCTTCTTTTGGCAATTTTTTTAGACTTTGGCCCGGGTAAACTGGTTTTAAGGGAAATGAATTTGGTCATGTAATTGTGTCTCCTTTAATTTTATATTTAAATTCAATAAAATAATTTTCCAAAATTCACAGTATATTATTTTTAAATAACTACCTTATTTAAATCTTATTATATCTTCTTGGAAACCTCAAGTATATTTATCTTTCTCCTCTTCAACTCTTCCAAGAAGTTTTCATAAATTTTCCCTTCTATAGCATCTTCGGGAGCTACTATCCCTTTCCTGGTTATCTCTCCTTTTCCCAACATTACTGTGGCAATAGCTTCCGGGAAAGCGGTAACTCTCCCCATGGCAGAAATACCATTTTCAGTATCTGCTTCTTCCCACATATAATAATCAATCCTCATCTTCCGGCCATCTTTCATCCCGGTAACCGTATTCCACATTACACAGACATCAGTTTCACTCTCTAATGGTTGAAGTTTGGGAGTCATTACATGGGATAAAAATTCACGAGGAGATATCTTTATTCCTTTAAATTCTATCTGGGTAGAATTTAACATCCCACATTCCTTTAATACTTTCGCTCCCTCCCAATGACCCGGCCAACGGATAGTTTTTTCCGCACATTCTTTAAGTTGTGCTCTCGTATAAAGAAAGCTGGGCATTCCCGGAGTAATAGCACAGGCTAATTCCTCATCTTTTCCTAACTGGTTAAATCGAAATTTTTCAAGATCATCCATTGCGTTTGCTTCTACAATTTTACCATTTTTAATTACATCTACCTTAATCATATATTCTCTTAATACATGCTCAAAAGCCCAGGTGATCATATATTTCAAGGGATGTTTGTGGGCAAATTCTTTAGCCGGAACACCTCCACATCTGGCTATAGCCGATTCTGCCTGGTCCATTTTCTTGATACCTTCACCTAAAGTAATATTAGTTAATCCGGGGGCAAAACCCATTCCATCAATAAAGGTTACTCCATTTTTTATTGCTTTTTGGTGAAGTGATTCTCCGTATTCATCCAAGGTCATCCCATTGGGAATTTCTAAACCTTCAACCTCGTATTTATCCGGTTTCCTATGATATTCTTCTAATATATCCACAATATTTAGTCCAGCGTCAATAGCCATATCCACCACTTTATAACTACACTTTCTGTTGGGTAAGGTAATGGCGCCTACATCATATTTTTCCATTAATTTCGTGGTTTCTTTACGATTATTTACATCAATAGTATGGAGCACTATCTTATCACTGTTTATCCATTTTTTAGTCTTTTCCAGTGTATTCTCTCTCCTACCGGTAATTCCTATAATTCCTACTTCTCCAACTTTGTTATTTTTGGCTAAATCCCAGGCAACAGCAGAACCCATCTTTCCCGAGCCTCCGAAAACTAAAACCTTCATATGTTCTTCCTCCTTCTTTGGTTACTTAGTTAACCCGTTAGTTAATTTTTACAAGATAAGTTGTAAGCCTATCTGATAAAAAAATATCATTTGAAAACATCTACAAAATGAAATAGGCAATTAATGATAGAGTCTTCATTAATTGCCTATTATTTCCCCTTTTTAGATGAAGTACTCTACCTTAAGGCAGCGCTCCATCTAAATCCGGGGTCGGATTTGATGACAGTCTTATAGTTATTCACTATAAGCCCAGCAAAAAAATTTAATATAACCTTTTTGCTTCGGCGGAAATACCTTTCAAGATGAATTAATTTTTTTCACCTTTACTCATTATTATCCGCGCCTCTACCTTGCATTGTTTTAAATACAAGTAAATATTAATTTGTAAAAATTATTTTAGTTGACTTAAATAATTAAATTACCACCTCCTCATTAATTTGACATTGAGTAATTTGCCAATTAATTAAATTATATCTCAACTATATTTTCTTTATAAAATACATTTCTTTTTTCTAATTCTTTCATTTCTTTTTTATATACTTTGCGTTCTCTCCCTATATATTCTGGCGGACAGACTCCTGGGCATTTGAATTCTCCTTGAGCAACCAACCTGGCCATAATCGCACAGGGAAACCCGGTAGCGCGAGACATAGAAGTAGCTTTTTCATTCTTGTCGTAATAATCCAATAAATCATAGGTATATCTTAATTCTTTCCCTTCTTTTTTCCCCTGAACAATTACCTGCATAACGGTTAGCTCTTCTTCCCCTTCTTCTAATTCCCATTTAGGGAAGAGGAGCTTAGAGGTAAGGTCTATGGGTTTAACTTTTGCTCCTCCTACTTCTATAGGTATATCACTGAAAAATCCGGTTTCTCTAAACATCCGCATCTTTTCAGCATAACCCGGATAACGCAAGGTCTTCTCTTTCATAGAAGGGATTTTAAGAGTATAAAGTAAGCTACGAAGTCCATCAGTATTAAAGGCCTCTAAAGTTCCAATCTTGGGTAAATCAACCAATTCCAAATCAGAAAGAGCAGGTTTTTCTACAATTTTTCCTCCTTCTATTAATCTTGCCGGTCTTATATATTCTTCTATAACATCTTTGGGAGACCAGGCAATCTTGTATTCATAAGGCCATTCCCTTATCACCGGAAGCCCTCCTACTAAAATAGTAGCACTTTCAGTTTCGTCTAACAGGCTATTGATATAACCTACAATCATATGACTCATTCCGGGGGCAACTCCCATATCCACTACGGCGGTAACCTTTCTCTCTTTGGCAAGTTCATCCAAACTCAAAGTATCTTCAGCCATAAAAGATATATCGACTATGTTCTTGCCGGCTTCAATAACTGACCGTAACATATTAAATCCTAAAAATCCCGGGACGGCACCGATTACTATATCTTTATCAGCAACTATCTTTTTGATAGCTTTCGAATCAGATAAATTTGCCTTTACTCCTTGTATGCCTGCCTCTTTAGCTAATTTCTCTAATTTTTTCTCATCAATATCTGCTACAGTTACTTGAAAATCTTTATCTTTTGCCAAATCTTTGGCAATTAATCCACCTACCAAACCACAACCCAGCACTATTGCTTTCATATTACTACCTTTCTATTGTTATTTATTTATCGCTTACTAAAAGTTCCATATATTTTCCAATTTCATTAATGTTTCCTAGTTCTTGAGTAGCCTTTATTATTTTTTCCATTCTGGAAGAAGAAATCTTTTTCTCCGAGTTAGCTTTAAATTTAGAAATAAGTTCTTCGTCACTTAGAGGTCGCTCTGGTTGGCCTTTGGCAAAATCTTCCTGCTTTTTATATTCCCCTTTGGAGGTTTTAATGGTGACAATAGCTCGTTTTACTTTGGGAAATAGATTGTCAATTTCAGGATTTGCCACTACTTTAATCTTGTCGAGCAATGACCAGACAAAGGGATCTCGAAGAGTACTTTCTTCAAAGTCAGAAGGCAGAACATTACCTTTAGCCACAGCCACCGCTATACAGTAAGGGAGAGAGTGATCGGCAGTCTCTTTAGTAGTAGGTTTATATTTACTGGGATCAGAGAGAATATCCGCTCCTCGAGTAGTAGTCTCTACTAAAACTTCTTTTACTTCCTTTGGGTCAATACTATTTTCCTGCATAACTTCTAAAGCAGCAGTAATGGGCTGATGAGTTAAAGCTTCAGTGGGAAAAGCTTTATAACCACATTGATTAATCAGAAATTTATCTCCCAATCCTTTGGTTAAAATATCTCTATCCCATTTTACTTTATCCAATACTTCAAACAATCCCTCTTTACCTTCAAATACTTTTACCGGACCGGTATAACCTTTGCTGGCTAACAGGGCAGCCCGTACACCTGCCTCCACAGCGAAAGGATCTGCAGCATTTTTCATATTGGTAAGGTGACCGGCCACTACTCCCCCTAAAGTAAAATGAGAAGAACCACTAATGCCTATGGCAGCAACTATCTCCTTTTCACTTAAACCCAACATCCTTCCAGCTGCTACCGGACTTACCAATTGAGTTAGGGTTGCATGATGCCAGCCTATCTCTCGAACTCCCGGGAAAGCAGCCAGACATAAACGCATCTCTAATTCATAGGCAATTATTATTCCTACCAGTACCTCTTTCCCATTTTTTTTCATAAATTCTCCGGTACTAAGTACAGCAGGAATAATATCTGAAGGGTGAGAGGGATCCTGTTCCCAATAGATATCATTATAATCGAGAGCTCTAACTAGGAGGGAATTTATTAAAGTAGCCTGGGGCAAGTTTGCCTTTGTTCCCCATCCGATAATAGTAGCCTGCTCTTCCCCTCCCAGATCCTGAATATAATTATAAGCTGCTTGAGTATCTTTATTATTCAGCGCGGAAAAAGCACAACCTATACTGTCTAAAAGAAATCGTTTAGCTTCTTCTAAAGCTACAGAAGGAATATTTTCATAATTTAATCCCGGGGCAAATTTAGCCCATATTTGACTTATAGTCTCCATTTTTCACCTTCCTTAAATTGGATAATATAATACATTATATTTTTATTACTCATTTATAGGACAGATATCTCGCCTACTTCGATTAACTAATTTATTAGTCTGCCAGTCTACCAGTCACCCAGTCTTCCAGTCATTTCAGTCGTTAGTGAATGGTCATTAGTTTATAGTTATTAGATAGAAATAACTTATTTTCAGTTTTTGATTTTGATTTGATTTTTATCTTAGTTTTAAATTTTAAATTATGGTTTTTCGTTTTTCGCTATATAAACTAATTAACCAATTAACCATGCATTATACATTATCCATCACTAATCACTTTATAATTTGTTTGCTACTTCTCGGGCTACATCTAAAGTAGAGGATGTTCCTCCCAAATCATAGGTCCTGACTTTTCCTTCCTCAATAACCTGGGAAATAGCATTCTCTAATCTTTGAGCCAATTCTTTTTCCTCTAAATAATCCAACATTAATTTAACCGTTAAAAGCATCGCCATGGGATTTACTTTGTATTGCCCTGCATATTTGGGAGCAGAGCCATGAGTTGGTTCAAAGAGGGCATAATCATCTCCGATATTTGCACTGGAGGCGAACCCTAAACCACCTATCAATTGGGCACAAAGATCAGAAACTATATCTCCGAACATATTAGAAGAAACCAGGACACTATAAATCTGAGGATTTTTTACCAGCCACATACACATTGCATCTATATTGGTCTCCCAAAGTTCGATTCCGGGATATTCTAAGGCAATCTTGCGGGCTTCCTTTACCATCAATCCACTGGTTTCTCTGATTACATTTGGTTTCTCAATAATAGTAACTGAATTTCCGTTAAACTTCTTTGCATATTCAAAGCCTTGTAGAACAATAGATTGACACGCTTTTCTAGTAAAAATCCGGCAGGATAGAGCAATATCTTCTAAAGGGGTCTCCATAAATCTTTTCATCTTAGGATGATTTTTTAAAAGAGAATCCATTACCTCTTTGGGTAGAGGATGAAATTCTACTCCACTGTATAGCCCTTCGGTATTTTCTCGAAAAACTACTAGATCTATATCATCTCTATAATTCAGAGGATTTCCTTTATAGGCCTTACATGGTCTCAGGTTAGTGTGTAGCTTAAATTCCTGACGTAGTCTTACAATGGGGCTTGAATAAACATAGCCTTTTCCTTTAAGTTCAGGAGCGAGTTCCTTTTCTGCTTCTTCTTTAGGTTTGGAAGTTATCGCTCCAAAGAGACAACAATCAGTCTCTTTAAGAAGTTTTATAGTTCTGTCAGGCAAAGGGTTTCCTTCTTTTTTCCAAAATTCCCAACCCACATCACCGGATATATAATCAGCATCAAGCTTTAGCTCATCCAATACAATTTTCGCTGCCTCCATTACATCATTTCCAATTCCATCACCTGGCAGCCAGGCTATCTTATATTTTGCCATCTTTATTCTCCCTTCTCTATTTTCAATATTTTTTTAGTATGAGGAATAAGTCCTCCATCTTTAAGAATTCCTAAAACAGATTCCGGTAAAGGAGGAAAGTTAAAAACTCCTTTTTTACAAGATAATTTGCCTTTTTCAAAATCAACGGTGATCGTCTCGTCTGGAGATATACTTTCCACAGCTTCTTTGCACTGAACTAAGGGAAGTCCCTGGTTAATAGCATTTCGGAAAAATATTCTGGAAAATGATTTTGCAACAATTACTCCCACGCCAGCATATTTTAGACAGGTTGCGGCTTGTTCCCGAGAACTACCACAGCCAAAATTCCTTCCCGCGACAATAATATCTTCCTTTTTAATTTCTTTAGCAAACTTCGGATCAAGGTCTTCCAGGGCATGAAGAGCCATCTCTTGCGGATCTGTTATGGTATAAGTATATTTGCCCGGAAAGATAACATCAGTATTTACATTATCACCATATTTCCATACTTTCCCTTTAATACTCATTTTAAATCCCCCCTTACATCAGTAATCTCACTATAGAGGGAAGAAATCGCCACAGTTGCCGGACTGGCTAAATAAACTTCTGCCTCTTTACACCCCATTCTCCCTTTAAAATTTCTATTAGCCGTACTCAAACAAACCTCTCCGGGGGCCAAGGCCCCTTCATGAGCTCCCAAACAAGGGCCACATCCCGGATTCATTATTACTGCCCCACTTTTAACTAATTCCTGAAGGATTCCTAATTCCATCGCCTGGGCAAAGACTTCCATCGAGGCAGGAAAGACTAAAAGTCTAACTCCGTTAGAAATCTTTTTACCATGAAGAATTTTACTGGCAACTTTTAAATCTTCTAATCTTCCATTGGTACAGGTTCCAATTAATGCCTGGTCAATTCTGGTCCCTGCTACTTCCGAAACAGGTTTTACATTGTCTACGGTGTGAGGACAGGCAATTTGAGGTTCTAAATCACTTATATCGTAATCTATGATTTTTTCATACTCAGCATCTGCATCTGACTTTACTATTTCGTATTTTTTATTGGTTCTTGCAGCAAGCCACTGTACAGTTTTTTCATCCGGTTCTACGTAGCCGATCTTTGCCCCCATCTCCACTGCCATATTACATAGAGTCATTCTCCCCCCGATATCCATTTCCTTAATTACTTTTCCGCTAAACTCTACTGCTTTATACAATGCTCCATCTGCACCTAAATCTCCAATAATATGAAGAATAATATCTTTGGGATATATCTCCGTAGGAATTTCTCCTTCAATATTTATCTTGGTGGTCTCCGGCACTCTAAGCCAGATTTCATCTGTAGCCCAAATTGATGCTACTTCACTCCTACCAATACCGGTTGAAAAAGCACCAAATGCTCCATAAGTAGTGGTATGTGAGTCGGCTCCCAAAATTAGACTCCTGGGGATGATGTGTCCTTTTTCCGGAAGAACCTGATGACAGACTCCGGTATTAATGTCATAAAAATTTTTAATTTTTTGTTCCCGGACAAATTCTCTTATCTCTTTATGATTGGAAGCATATTTTTCTGTTGCTGCCGGGGCACAATGATCCAGGGGAATTACTATCTTCTCCGGATGTTTTACTTTATCAATTCCAATCTGTTTGAATTTTTTAGCTATAGCAGCGGTATTATCGTGGGACATTACTACATCCGGAGAAACAGTCACAATTTCTCCGGTAACTACACTTTCTTTACCCGATTTAAGGGCTAATATCTTCTCCGCAAAAGTCTTTCCCATACTATAACCTCCTTATTTAAATTGTTCGAAATTGGTAAAATCAGCATGGTGAACAATAATGGCTTCCGGAGTTCTCTTGGAACGATCTCCCTCCCAGGAATGAGAGGCGATAATATGCATTACCTCTTCGGGAATACCCTGACTATAACAAAGGCTCACTCCGGATATGGGGTGACGAACTAATTTTCCTAAATTGCTCTGGGTGAATTTTCCGTTCTCCTCTTTATATTCCACTAACTTCCCAATATCGTGAAGTAATGCCCCAGCAATAAGATAATCCTCATTTATTTTCACTTTATCTTCATAGATGCTTTGAAGAGCTTTCGCGGCCCCTATCGAAACATTTACTACTCCCCTAATATGTTCAATCATGCTACAAGGACAGGGTTCAATTAATAAAGTAAAGGGCATTCTTTGCAAATCACTCACTTCCCATCCCCCGGCAGTAAGAGCAATCTCCCAAACTTTTAAAACTTTTTCTTTTAAATCTGAATCTTTGATTAAATTAAATTCCGGTATAAATTTTAATAGATCTTCTCTCATTTTTTTCTCCTTATCCTTCATAAGGTATTTTAATTTCTAAAAGTGGGGCGTGTTGTTGAGCACCATAGACATCGGTCTCCCCGATACTTCCTGAATCTACCGGCCTTACAATAGTTGCCTTTATAGCATTAGCGGGGTCAAATTCTACAAAATAAAGAACTTTTTCTATGGGAACATGGTAGAGTTTGGCAATAAGTTCTTTGGTAATTACTTTGGTTTTTTTAACCTTTTCGTAAGTCTCTTTATCTTTAAAAATTATATCGAAGGTCAACTCAAAAGGACCGGCATTTTTACTTCTAATTACTTTTACTAAATCTATAATGGAAACTTCTTTAGCCATTTATATATTCTCCTTTTTAAACTTTTTATTATTTTAAACTTCTACCATTTCTATGGAAAAAAGTTCGTCGGGGTCATCGACTTCTACCAAGTGATGAACATTAAATCTATACACCGCTCCGGTAGGTATATCCGAGGGAGCATAAGGAAAAGCTAAATTACCGGCAGTGGCAACGCGCCCCTTGTAAGAATAATGCATTAAAGTAGAACGAGCAAAAGCACAAATAGTATTGGCCAGCTCCTGGTCTTTGGCCACAACTTCCAAAATAAGACAAAGTTCGTGAGAGGTAATTTCTTTCCGGGGTTCTAATTCTCCCATTACTCCGTTTCTCCCGTAAATATGAAAGATTAGGCTATAATCTTCCGGAGAAATATTGCTAAAGTAAGTAAGTACAGTATCACGAACGTGTTTTTCACATTCATCAATCTGTTTAATCATAATTGGGTCTCTCAAGCCAGCGATACATATAGTCCGATAAGCTACTTTGCTGGCGCCTTCAAGTTTTATATTAATAGTTTCATTCTTCTTTAGTTTAGAGCCCGATACTTTTACTGCCCTTTCACTATATTGCTCAAATTTACATCCGGTAACATCAACTACCCCTTCCGGGCCAATAATATGCAGAGGGCTCGACTTTTCGTATAGAGTATGGGCAGCTACTGTGCTGGGTATACATTTTCGTATGGTATTAGGAGGTTCTACTATAAAACAATCCTCTCTTAAATATGCCATCATACAATCAGAGGTGGTCCCGGGAGTGGAGGCCATAGCTCCACATTCTAAAATCTTTCCCATATGTAGAGCCAGTCCGGGGTCATATCCTTCCTTAATGGGAAGAGCAGCAAACATAGCCGGATCATTGGAACGACCGGCAATAATAACATCTGCCCCCATCTCTAAGGCTTTTATATGAGAGTGTGTGCCCATTACCGCCACAATTCGAGTAGCTTCTTCTATATCTTTAGCAGTTAATTCAGGGACAGGACCTAAAGGTTTTATTTTCCCTTGGGCTAACTTCTTTTTAAGATAATCTTTTTCAACTTCGGCATGAATCAAGGCCATCTTAAAGTGTAGGTTTTTCTCTTTAGCAATTTCTTTTACTATTTCTGAAGTCCAATTAAGATGGACTTCGGCACCGGAACCTCCCGCAGAACCGATAATAACCGGAATTTTATGTTCGCATCCGGCAGTTAACATTAAGGTAAGGTCTTTTTTGGTTGCTTCTTTGCTTACAATACCTACTCCTGCTCCTAATTTATGGGGACCGGCGTCTGTGGAGCCGGCATCAGCAGCAATAACATGGGGTTTCTTTTCTAAACCTTTCTGAAAAGATTCTGCTGGGAAACCATACCCCAACATACCTACGGGTGATAAAACTCTTATCTCTTTCATTATATATATCTCCTCACTTTTACTAACAATTTTCATCCTTTAATTACTCGCTTGCATTTTTCTTAATCCTCGAGCTATTTTTTTATTCTTCCCCTGCCTATTAGAATCTGTCATTGCGAGCTCCGATTTATCGGAGTGTGGCAATCTCATTTGAGATTACTTCCCCTGCTTTCGCAAGGGCAGGCTTACTTCGTTCCGTAATGACAAATTTCCTATTTATATTCCAACTACAACTTTTCTTATGCTCCTTAAATGTTTCAGCATAGCTTCGCCAGCTTTTTTGCTATTATGTTCTTTAATAGCTTGAAATATCGCTATATGCTCCTGTTTTTGCTTTTCTCGTCTTCCTGGTATTTGCCAGGTCTTTTCTCGAGTCTCTTTTAATAAATCCAGGTGCAATCGTATTATATTAATGAAAACAAAATTGTGAGATGCACTGGCAATAGCCAAATGAAATTCGGTATCCGATTCTGTTTTTTTATCATCTTTCAGTTCTTCTTCCTCGCCCATTTTATTTAAAGCTTTTTCAATTAAATCTATATCTTCAGGAGTAGCCCTCTGGGCAGCAACCTCAACAATCTTTACCTCAAACATCTCTCTTGCTTCCAAAAGTTCTAAAATAGAAGATTTTTCTAAACTTAAGATAATATTTTCTGTATTATTATGGCCATTTTTTCTTATCTCTCGAATATATCTTCCTCCACCAGGTTTACTCTTAATCAGACCCCGTGATTCCAAAACTCTAAAGGCTTCCCGTAAAGAACTTCTACTGATTGATAGCTTTTCAGCCAATTTTCTCTCTGGAGGAAGTTTATCCCCTGGTTTTAATTCATTATTTTCAATTAAATCCATAATTTGCTCTATTACACTCTCATACAAACGAACAGGAGTAATTTCTTTAAACACTACTTCGCCTCTTTATTTGGATAATTGAGTCACTGGGTGACCCACTTTTATATCCTATATACGACATAAATTTTAAAAATCCTTCTTTTTTTGAAAAAAATATTAATATTTTTTTGAAGTGGTATAAATTATGCGGATAAAACTGAAGATAGATAGTTAGTTCTCGCAGAAGGGGGGCAGATTTCTCTGCCCCCCTTTATTTAAATTTATTTTTCTGTAGTTTTTTTAAATACAAGAATCTATTATTTATTTTTTATATATCTAAAAACTTAAAAGGAGAAATTATGTCCTCTCCATATTTTGTTTTCGCTAATTTTAATCTCTCGGTCTGTGTCTTTAACTCTTCGGTAAAGGCTGAGGGCATTTGGATATTTCTAAAGATTTTGCTCATCCTTTCCATTTTCTCCAGGTATTTTACTACTCTTAAGGAGAATTGTTGAATGTATTCAGCCTTAGTATAATCTTTATCCAGCTCACGGATGAATAAGGTTTTTAAATCTTCGTATTTTGGTATTAGGCCAACGGGAGTTTCAATGGCTTCGTATTCACCGTAAACTCTCCCCTCAGCCCAGAGAAGCCATACTTTTTTATCTAATTTACTATTTAAATAATTGCCAGATTCGTCTTTTAAGAAATAATTGGTAGTATAAATTTTGGGAACTTCTTTAAGACCATAAGAAAATTTTAGGTGATTTTCTATGTAGGTATTAAAAGGTACCGAGATAAAGTCAAGATTGGCCATCGGGTTGTGTTTCCTTATCCCTTGGGCACCGATAGTGGCAGAGGTAGTCTCTGATTCTACGGTAGCCCCAAAAAAGACTCCATGGGACCAACTGAGAGATTCTACTATGGGCATAGTGGTATCAGAATCTCTTCCCCCATAGATAATTGCCTGCACCGGTACACCTGCCGGGTCATTGGCCTTGGGGTCGACATTTTCTAAGGCATTTAATCTTATGGTATATCTTGCATTTTTATGGGAGCAGTCAATAACATTACCTTTACTATCTTTTTTACCTTTAAACCATTCTCCAGAATGATTAATGCCTTTATCTGGTATATCTTTCCCCATGCCCAACCAGTAAGGTATGCCATCATTAATTAGTACATTGGAAAAAATCATTTCCCTTGGCGTAGTTAAGGCTTGATATATTAAAGGGTCATCCTGAGGATTTACATCCCGGATAATACCAAATATGCCATTCTCAACATTTACCGCTCTTACTACCCCATTAATCTTCTTGAGGTAGGCGATATCATCACCGACTACAGATTGACCGGGGATCATGGCGGTGCTGGTCTTTCCACAACCACTGGGGAAGGCACCGGTAAAATAGGTAACCCGATCTTTGGGACCATGTACACCCATTACAAACATATGCTCCGCTAACCATTCTTCATTTTGAGCTTTATTGATAGCTAACCTGAAAGCTAATTTTTTTAGTCCTAAAGAGTTACCGGCATACTGATTATTTACTGAATAAACTCTGTTTTCTTCCAGGTCAATATAGATTCTTCGTTTATCTATATCTACACTTACTCCGTTTTCTAACCTTCCGGCAGAGTGGAGGAAGAAAAAGAAATCTGGTGAACCGTTAAGTTTTTTAAATTCTTCATACCCTTGTCGATATAGTAGGTCTTCACTGTGGGCAACATAGGCAGAATCGGTAATCTGCAGGGCTTTCAAGGAAAATACCGAATTAGTGGGACCAAGAGAAAAAAATCTTACCAGCATTTCTTTCCCGGTCATACTACCATCAAGGAAAGAATATATTTCTTTCAAACCTTTATCTTTTTTCATCGAATTTATTTTTATTCCCCAGTCTACATCTTTTGACAATAAATATTTGGTATTGTCTTTGTCTCTACCCTGGTCATAATAGCCATCGAAATGGATAGTATGACCTTCCATTTTCAATTCTTTTTCTTCTCCAACAGCAAGTGCTAATTCTCTTACATAATTGACATCTTCTTTTGAATCAGTTATCACAACTACTTTTGCCGGTTTACAAAGCCGGACAGCTTCTTCTACTACTTTTACAACATGCCGATTATTTAGTTCTTCTAATTTCTGCAAATTAAGTTTATCCATTTATTCTTCCTCGCTTTTCACTAAAGATTACTTACAATTTTATTAAAAAATATTACTTTAAATCATATTATTTTTATTTTAACTATTCTCTTCTTTATAATTAAAAAACATCAACTTCTGTATACTTTTATAATTTCTCCGTATCCCGGAGAAACGGCTATTTTACCATCATCAAAAACCACTTTCCCTCTAACTATAGTCATTTCCGGTTTACCGTAAACTTCCCATCCATCATATACCAGGGCACTGTCTCTGCATTTGGTAAACATGTTATTCTTGGAAATGACATCTTTTTTGTCAGGATCGAAGGTTACAAAATCTGCATCTGAACCGAGAGCAATAGTACCTTTTTTGGGATACAAACCAAACACTCTTGCCGGATTTTCACAAATAAGTTCGACCATTCTATCCAGCTGTATCTTTCCTTCTTTTACTGCTGTGAAAAGCAGGGGTAATCTGGTGGATAAACCTGGAAATCCAGCAGGAGGCACAAATATATCTTCGCTACCTCTCTCTTTTTCCTCTTTGGTATATGGTGCATGGTCACTTCCGATAATATCGATACTTCCGTCATTTACCATTTCCCACATCCCCTGCCGTTCTTCTTCACTCCTTAAAGGAGGGTTGCACTTGGCAAATACTCCTACTTTATTAAGAGCATTCTCATTAAGAAATAAGTAATGGGGACAGGTTTCGGCAATAGCATATACGCCTTTACATTTCGCCTCATTTATTAATTCTACTACTTCCGGAGTAGTAATATGGCATATTTCTACTTTTGCCCCGGTCTTTTCTGCAAAAAGTAGAATTTTAGATGCTGTCTCTATCTCTACCACCGGAGGCCGTGATTTGCCGTGATATATGGGAGAGATTTTGCCTTCACTCCTTAAGCGTGCAATATTTTTATTTATCATATCATTGTTTTCTGCGTGAAAACCTATCATTACTCCCGTCTGAGCTACTTTTTCCATTAGCTCATATTGGTCACCTGTATTTGGAGCAGTAAGACCGATAAATTCCTCTTTTCTCCCCGGAGGAGCTTCGTGTAAAAAAGTTTTAAAGGCAACAATACCGGATTTTGCACAGGGGATAACATCATCCAGGCAATCCGTTCCTGCAGCTCCAAAAAAAGCCATATCGACCACAGCTTCTTTATCTGCAATATCCATTCTTCTTTTTACAATTTCGGGGGAATGCGGAGGAGGAACAGAGATAGGCATTTCAATAATTGTCGTAACTCCACCTAATGCTGCATCTTTTGAACCACTCTCAAAAGTTTCTCTTTCATCATGCCCGGGAGCTCGAATATGCACATGAGGATCCACTGTACCAGGCAACACCATTTTACCTTTCGCATCAATCACTTTTTCTGCCTTTAAATCTTCTTTACTTATAGTAGCAATAATTCCATTTTTTATCCCTATATTACAATCAATTAGACCATCATTGATAAATACCTTATTAGATTTAATAACTAAATCATATTTTCCCATAATTCGTCCTCCTAATACTATTTTACTCTCTATATTTATCTATTTACATAATTTTTTCTTATTTTCTATAAATGATAGTTTTACTATAATTTCTACTTTATAATTCAAATAATTCAAGCATGGAGTTAATTATAAATTAACAAAATATTTCATTTTTATTTTAATTTACTTAAGAATATTTTCCCACTTTACTTGTTGATACTCCATACCTGATAAGTGATTCCATCATCATTAATGCACTTACCACGCCATCAATAACTGGAACTCCAACTTCTTTTTCAATTTTTTTATCGATACCTGCCATTCCTGCACAACCCAAAATTAATACTTCAGCACCATCTTCTTTTACAGCTTTTATCCCTTCCTGTACAAGCTTTTCTCTTTTCTCTTTATCAATCGCAACAATTCCTAATCCAGTAGCTCGAATAGATGCACAACGTTTTTCAAAACCATATTTTCTAACCAAGTCTTATTTCTTAGCTAAAATTTTCTTTTTTAAGGATAAAATACTAAATTTATGTCCTAATACTGAAGTAAAAAGTAAAGAAGCTTCTCCTATCCCGATGACTGGTTTAGAAGTCATTTCCCTAAGCAAGTCGACACCTACATCACTATAACAAGTACAATAGATCCATCATACCGCTCTTTCTATTCTTCAAATTTTTCTAATAAATACTTTTCAGAGATGGTGGCATCGTGATACTTTTCTATACCCGGTGGAGCCTCTCTAATGCATTTTACTTTTATTTTCTGTAGTTGGTAAAGCATAATTTTTACAAACACTTTCAATACCTGCCGTAACTTCTTGCGAACTGTTAGGATTTATGCACAATATTTTCAAAATAAACCTCCTAAAAAACATACTAATATTATTTATTAATTAATTTATCATATTCTGCTAATTTTTCAGCAATATCTTTTAACCCAATCTTCTCCAATCCTGATCTGGTCTGTTTACCGGTCTTTTTATCTAATCCCCATAATTCATAGAACTCATCAAGCATATCATTATATTTATTTACATCAATCTTAGACTCTTTATAAGGGCTGGATTTCACTTCTTCTTTCATAAACCTCTTTAGAGGAAGGTCATCTTCGCGAGTCATATCGGTGTGAAGAGCATTGAACGCAATTTCAAGATTTCTTCCTATGACCGCATATTTATTCATTAACTCTTCTTCTGTTAAATTAATTCCCATTCAGGAATTAATTAATTCCGCAAAGTCACTTATAGTAAGAAAATTAGCTCCAGACCAGGTTTCCACACGTGAGTAGAGACACTAAAATTATCTTCTATTTCTTTAGTTTCCCCTTGCTATACTACTCCGTTCGCTTGGTTTGGGTAATCAGTCACGCTAAAATTACCCAATTACGGTTTAGGATCATATCTATTACTTCCCAATAGTTACTCCTCTTAAATGTCTTTCTGCCACAGGCGAAGTAGATACTACAAGCGCCCAACCCTTAGGAACACGAAAAGGCTCGATTGAAGGCTGTCCTTTCACTTGAATAAGATAATATTCTGAGTTACGACCAATTTTTTTTGCTGTTTCTACCATTCCATCAGCTAATAAATTACCAATTCCTTCTCTATAGGCTAATTTTTTAATCATTTTTATCAAAGATTCGCTATTACCCCAGTCTAATTCTACACCATCAGTATCTTCTTTAGTTATGATGCCTTTTTCATATAATTCAAAAATCCAGGATAACCCGCCACCACCATAATCACCATCTAATCCTAATTTATTAGTACGCAAGCAAGGTTTTACCAGAGCTTCCGGATCGGAAATATCAAATCGACAAGCATGTCCCATAATAGTATTAATCCAAAAACCTTAACCTTTATTGTCTTTATATTTTCCTTTACTTATTTCCATAAAAAGTATACATCTAATAATCACAAATAAAAAGCCCTTGTTCCTTTCTGCATACTGGAAATATCTGTTAGAGGAATTATTTCATTTATCATAAATAAAGAATTTATTCCTCTATTACCTAATGTTTTTTATATACAAGGTTTAGTTTCTTCACTCCATATCTTTTTATTTGACAAGTCTATTCGCAAAATTTTACCTGTTACTTGCAAGATAACCTTTAATCTCTCTTTTTTTAAACATTTTTCTTACTCTTCTAGTTTAAGTCTCCTATAAATAGAGAATTTAACACATAAAAGCTTATTCTTATCAATACACCGATCACAAGTTGAATTCAAATGCCACTTTATAGCACCTTTCTGAGGATTATAAGTAACTTAAATACTACTTTTTGAGGCTAAAAGACTTGGTGTGATGAAAGGAACAGATTAATTGACAGGTTTTACAAACATAGCATAATTTGTTATCTCCTATAATCTTCATAATTCTTTCTAATTATTCTTTTTTCTAACAATTCTTTTCCGGCAATTCCTACTTCAGTCATTTCGTAAGGGTCAAGAATTTTATTCAATTTTCCTTCTTCCAAAAATTTATGAGCTAAAACAATCTCTCGTATACTTTTGTTGGTTTTTAAAGCTTCTTTAGCCACCAGACATGCTTTCTCATATCCGATATGTGGATTTAAAGCAGTTACTATTCCTATACTTTTTTCTACAAATTCTTTGCATGTTTTCTCGTTAACAGTTATATTATTAACACATTTTTCTACAAACATATTTTGAGCATTAGTCATTATATCAAAGGTCTGCATTAAATTAAATACTAATACCGGTTCCATTACGTTTAATTCCAGCTGTCCGGCCTCAGCAGCTAAGTTAATAGTTAAATCATTTCCTATAACCTGGAAAGCAACTTGATTAACTGCTTCGGGTATAACTGGATTAACTTTACCAGGCATAATTGAGGATCCTGGCTGTACTTCAGGCAAATTTATTTCCCCTAAACCACATCTAGGCCCAGATCCCATCAATCTTAAATCATTACTAATTTTAGATATTACAACTGCCCATGTCTTGATAGCAGAAGAAACTTCTACAAAGACATCTGTATTTTGTGTCGCATCAATTAAATCCTCAGCAAGAGTTATATCAAAACCGGATATTTCCTTTAAATTTTCTATTACTAATAAAATGTATTGAGAATTAGCATTAAGACAAGTTCCAATAGCAGTTGCTCCCATATTTACTGTTTTTAGCTTATTAATTGCTACACTCATTCTTTCTCTTGATCTTTTAGTTACGCTTGGCATAAGCTGAAAATTCCTGCCCCAATCTAATGGGAACAGCATCTTCTAATTGAGTTCTTCCCATCTTTAAAACATGATCAAATTCTCTGGCTTTTTCTTTAAAATCATTTTCTACTCTCTCCGTAGCTTTTAACAACTCTTTAGATTTTAATAAAAGAGCAATTCTTATGGCAGTAGGAACAGCATCATTAGTTGATTGAGACATATTAACATGGGTTAAAGGTGAAATTATTGAATTATCACCTCTATTTCCTTCTCCATACAGCTCTATAGCTCGATTAGCGATGACTTCATTGACATTCATGTTCATGGAAGTACCAGCGCCTCCCTGAATTGGGTCTAATAAAAATTCATCATTAAGTTTACCATCAATTACTTCCTGACTGGCACTCATTATAGCCCTAGCACGTTTTTCATCAAGTAAACCAACCATCATATTTGCTTTTGCAGCAGCCTTTTTAACTATTCCCAATGCTTTAATTAAAGCATTATCCATTTTATATCCTGTTAGGCGAAAATTTTCCATAGCTCTCAGAGTTTGAACTCCATAATATGCATCTTTTGGAACTTTCTTTTTTCCTAATAAATCTTCTTCAATTTGATAATTCATGATTTTAAATTCCTCCTATCTCCATTTTTAAAATATAATAAAAAATCAATATTTTGATTTAATTTAAACCATTTTAGTAGGGCCAACCACTTTATCAAATTCTTCTTCCGTTAATAAATTTAATTTTATTGCTGCCTCTTTTAAAGTAATCCCTTCTTTATGAGCCTTTTTGGCAATTCTTGCAGAATTATCATAACCGATAATAGGATTTAAAGCAGTAACCAACATCAGGGAATTCTTTAAATAATAGTCAATTCCTTCTTTATTTGGTTTAATTCCAACTACTAAATTATTCGTAAAGGAAGGCTATCAGACAGTAGTCCTACAGATTAGAGAAAATTATATATGGTAACAGGTAAAAATACATTTAATTCAAAATTACCCTGACTGGCAGCAATTCCAATAGTTACATCATTCCCCATCACCTGAATAGCCACCATAGTGACAGATTCACATTGTGTAGGATTTACTTTACCGGCATAATAGAACTACCGGGTTCATTGATAGGAATAATTAGCTCACCGATTCCACAGCGAGGTCCACTAGCTAACCAACGAATATCATTGGCTATTTTCATCATATCAGCTGCTAATGCTTTAAGGGCACCGTGAGCAAATACTAATTCATCCAAACTGGTTAAGGAATGAAATTTATTGGGTGCTGACTTAAAATCTTTTAAAGTAAGCTCGGAAATTTTCTTAGCTATTCTATCGCCAAACTCCGAATGAGTATTTAAACCGGTACCTACAGCAGTTCCACCTAAGGCTAAATCTGCGAGTTTTTAAATTCCTTCTTTAATCATCTCTTCGCTTCGTTCTATCATTCTATGCCAGCCACTTATTTCCTGCCCCAAGGTTATAGGAGTAGCATCCTGCAAGTGGGTACGTCCTGTTTTTATCACATCTTTATTTTCATTAATTTTCTTTTTTAAAGCATCTTTTAATAATCGTATTGACGGCAATAACCTTTCTTCTAATTCTGTCACTGCTGCAATATGCATGGCAGTAGGAAAAGTATCATTCGAACTTTGACCTTTATTAACATGATCATTGGGATGAACTATATCTTCTCCAATAATCTGATTAGCCCGATGAGCAATAACCTCGTTTACATTCATATTGGTTTGTGTGCCACTTCCGGTCTGCCATACAACCAGGGGAAAATTATCGTCTAATTTACCTTCCTTAATTTCGTCACATACTTTGGCAATCGCTATCACCCTTTTCCTGTCTAATTGTGATAATTCCATATTGGTTAACGCTGCTGCCTTTTTTAAAATAGCAAAAGCGTGAATAACTTCAATAGGCATACAACCTTTCCTAATTTTAAAATTTTGGAAACTTCTCTGGGTTTGTGCTCCCCACAATTTATCTTTAGGAAGCTTAATTTTTCCTAAGCTATCTTTCTCAATTCTATATTGCATTTTTAAAATCCCCTTTATTTTTTTAAATTCCAAGATTTTATTAAATAATTTTTAGTTGAATATAAATCTTACAAATTGTATGTAAATATTTTACTTTTTCTTTTTAAATTTGATATAAGTTAATTAAATAGTTCCATATTATAGCACATTGTTCCATTATAATACTAAAAAAATAAGGGTATTATTTATCTCATTCATAATAATTTTTCTGTAGTATAATCAGCATCAACTAAAATATCAAAGGCACCTGAATTAGGTTCGATATTGCAAAAACTAAATGGTCTTTTTAATAGAAGCTCTTTTATTAAGCCACATAAAACACCAGACTCCTGTCTGGTGATGTAGTGGCTATCCAGACGAGATGGCATTTGGTATAATGGAGCATGAGATTCAGAAA
>LDZT01005138.1_pt1 | contig 25129 bp, 27 predicted proteins | sample 615521 | NCBI WGS metagenome assembly LDZT01 (sample SAMN03408292, study PRJNA278302) | terrestrial metagenome | isolation source: oil reservoir sample SB1 | place: USA: Alaska, North Slope, Schrader Bluff formation | collected 2011-09
GACTCGATCAGGAGGTGGTGCCCGCGCTCATGGCCGGCTGAGCAAGAAGCTCGAGGTCGGAGCAGAGGGCTTCATACACCACTTGACGGGACGTGGCCTTAGCGAGCATCGTGGTTTGTGGGTCGAATATCAGTCTACCCCGCAAGACTGATACGTCACGCGTATTCCGATCGCGCTATCCTTCTTATCCGCGCGGGACCCCCCGGTGCTGTCGTTGGTGGCAATTCTGGGCGATGCCTGCCCGTCGTGGCGTCCACCCCGGCGAGTGTCAGACCCTCGCAGTAGCCTGCGTGCGTGCGGAAGGTCAGTTTGACTCAGTAGCTTCTAGTGGTATAAGAGTAGAGAGTACTGGTAGTAGTCACGTCGTCTGTATCACTGGGGGCACCGATGGACTTCACCATCAATGGTGAGCGAGTGAGCCTATCAGACAACGACGTGCGGCGAGCCGTGCGAGACCTGGAGCCTGGGGTGATCCACTCGCACAGCGTCTCAGTAGGTGGAGTCGACTTTCCGGTCAAGCAGGTCTTCGCTGCCGCAAGCGGTATGGATCTTCTCGACTTCACGACCAACCAAGCCAGGCGTGTGCTCAAGCGTCTCGGCTTCGAACTCACTCGGGTGGCCTAGGTATGGCTGCACTTACATCGATCGAGATCTGTGCCGGTGCCGGAGGGCAGGCCCTCGGTCTCGAGAGGGCCGGATTCAAGCACATCGCCCTGGTCGAGAATGACAGCCATGCCTGTCAGACCCTGCGCATGAACCGCCCCGAATGGAACGTGCTTGAGCAAGATGTGCGCGAGTTTGTGGCCAAGGAGTACGAAAGCGTGGATCTGCTTGCCGGCGGAGTGCCGTGTCCTCCATTCTCTGTTGCCGGCCAGCGTCTCGGCGCTGACGATGACCGAGACCTCTTCCCCGAGATGTTGCGGCTGACCGAGGAACTGCAGCCGCGAGCGGTAATGATAGAGAACGTCCGTGGTCTGCTCGATCCGGTCTTCGAGGACTACAGGGCCAACCTAAGCGAGGCTTTCGCCGAGCTTGGATATGCGTTAGAGTTCAGACTCTACAATGCGTCTGACTTCGGGACACCGCAGCTCAGACCTCGCGTGGTAGGTGTTGCTCTCCCGCCCGAAGTCTTTGCACGATTCCAGTGGCCGAGTCCTGACGAGACAAGTGCCCCCACGGTCGGCGAAGTGCTCGAATCCTTGATGGGGGACAGGGGATGGGAAGGTGCCGCTGAGTGGGCGCAAGCCGCCGACAAGATTGCTCCCACTCTAGTGGGTGGATCGAAGAAGCATGGCGGTCCAGACCTCGGCCCGACTCGTGCGCGTCAGGCTTGGGAGCGGCTGGGTGTAAACGGCCGCACCCTTGCCGAGCACCCACCAGAGCCCGGTTTCGAGGGGATGCCGCGACTGACCGTACAGATGGCAGCAGTCATCCAGGGGTTTCCGCCGGACTGGATCTTCTCGGGTCGAAAGACCGCAGCCTACAGGCAGGTTGGGAACGCCTTCCCGCCACAGGTCGCCGAGGCAATAGGGTCTGCGATCAGTGAGGTGCTCGTCTCCGAAGACGTCAAGGCTTGCGTCGCCTGAGTTCCTCCTGGATTCTAGTCACGCACGCAGCGAGGTCGCCTTCAACTTCATGTTCCCACAGGCGGACCACGATCCAGCCGGCCGATCTCAGTTGCTCGTCAGCATCCTTGTCTCGCTTGACATTTCGATCGAGCTTCTGTCTCCAGTAGGTCGTGTTGGTCTTGGGTTCGCGATAGCACTGGGGGCACATATGCCAGAAGCAGCCATCGACGAACACGGCGATTCTCTGTCTGGTGAACGCGATGTCTGGCCGTCCTGGCGCCAAGGCGTAGTCGACCCGGTATCCTCGAAGACCTGAAGCCCACAAGGCAGACCTGAGGGCACGCTCGACCGACGTGTCCTTGCGCTTGATTGCCGCCATGATCTCGCTTCGGTGTCTCGCGTCAACTGTATCCATACCTTGCGTCCTCGCAAATGAAAGGCCACCCTTGGACCAGTATCGCCTCTAGGGGAGCGCATGTCAGACTACTTGGACCTGCCGGACTCGGATGACCCACAGCTCGTTGCTGAGTTCAGCAGGGAGGAGCGTGCTGTATACGGGTACTTGAAGAATCGCGCTGATGATCCGCCCACGATGGTCGAGGTCCATGACTTCGTCGCCAGCGAGCTCGGCGAGTTGCACGGTCAGACCGGTCGCCGCCTACGTGAATTGCGACGCTGGTTCGTAATCCCTTGTGAGAGGCGCAGTGGGGGCGATCCGGTCTACTCGCTCGTTGGGATGCTGCCGCCCGGCAAGCGCAAGCCCAAACGCCAGAACCTCAGCTCACGCCTTGAGGCGGAACTGTTTGCTGCATTCAACAATCGTTGCGCCATGTGCGGACGGTCCCCCGCAGAAGACGGAGTCAGACTAGTCATCGATCACAAGGTACCGGTCCAGTGGGGCGGAGAGACCGTGTTCGAGAACCTTCAGCCGCTTTGCGAGTTTCACAATCACGGGAAGCAGGCCTGGGTGGCATCGCTAGATCCGAACGCCGAGGCGATCAAGGCGGCGATCGCCTTGCCAGAGCCCCAGCTGCGCATAGGAGAGCTTCTGAAGGCGATGGACGGCGAGCCTGTGCCTTCCGAGCTGATCGCAGTCGTTGCTCGCGAAGAGAACTGGGGCGATCCGCTTCGACGGTTGAGGGACTTGCGCACCCTTGGCTGGGACATCAAGGCGTCCCGAAGGAAGGAGGGGAAGCGGACGAGGTCGTACTACACCCTTAGATCATGGGAGCCTTGGCCGCCGGAGGGACCGCAGGCCGCCGTTGCGGCAGTCGAGGCAGGAAGGCGCAGGGAGCGCAGGAGTGACTAGGTCTCGTCGCTCCTCTGCGAGATGAGTCTTCGCACGCGCCCCCTGATGTTCTCGTACCTCAAGGACAAGTGCGTCTTCGCATTCTCGGTAAGTAGACGCGTGTGACCGACAGCATCGCGAACGGGCTTATAGGAGACAGCATCAGCAAAGAGTGACTGGCCGGTCGGGTTCCTGTGGCCTTCGGCGCAGTGTGCCAAGTCGTCCATGCCAAGGTAGCCCAAGTCATCGTCGGTCTGGTTAATCTCGAAACTGATGTTCGCTACCCGAAGCCTTTCGGCCTCAGTTCCTCGATGGTCCCGAGCCCCGTTTCTCGCTCTGTCTGTGAGTTCGATCTTGCGTTCGGATAGGTACTTCCTCACCAGGTTCTCCGACAGGAAGCAGTCTACGTATGCGGATACATTGAACTCCGCGTCATCCCGGAGTCCGTCCAGCCAGGCATCGACTTGATCCTTGGTCGGCGTATCGTCGTCAGGCTTGTACTCCTCCCGGGCCGCCGCATAGAGATCGCGGGCCCGCCGCTCCTTCTTGCCCTTCCGCTTGTTCTCCTCGTCACCCGTTTCGCCCACGTCAAGGCGGAGCCTGTCCCAGTCGTCGAAGATCTTGTTGAGGGCGGGCTTCATGTACCCAAGCAGCGACTTGAACTCCTCATTCCCTTCGATGATTCCCTCACGACTGCTTGTGAAAGGGTCCGCACCTCCTGAATCCATTGAATCGAAGTGAACCTGACCGTAGAGATAACTCTCGACGAGTCGCTGGGAAGGGATGTGTCGGAGTATGTTCTTCTCCCGCAGGCGTCCGTTGACGAACAGATCGATGGTTGCGCGTTCGTCGGTGCCCGGTATCTTCAAGTCCCGTGGCTTCTTCACCGATGCGATGAAGCCGCAAATGTCCAACTTCGCCGACACAGCAATGGGGTCACTGCCGAGGTGGTTGAGAGCGGCAGTGTACTCGTCACGGTAGTCCTCGATGACCCAAAGGAACTGAGTGTTTTCTCCAAGATCTCTCAGGTCGTCGATGGAGATCTCGACCCCGTTCACGATTATCGCGAAGTCCTTGTCAAACAGCGAGAAACGGAAGCTCATGGCCAACATCTTCCGAATATAGGTGACGGTGTTTCGGAGTGGGATCTTCGTGTCCTCGAAGACAATGACGGTGCCATGCTCATGATTCGGCGCATACCGCTTCAAGAGATCGAAATCCAGCTTCTCGAGAGGGTATCCGTCGGGGGTTAGGTCATTCTTGATCGCTGCATCAAGCCCGGAGTTGTCAATACGGCCACCAACATACTCGTGGCCCGTCTTCCTCGTGAACACCGAGATTCTCTCTGCGCACGAGAGCAGAGCAAGCTTGCCGATGCCCTTGGCGCCGATATACGGGCGGCCCGAAGGCGATTTCACTCCGCCATCGGCACGTTTGGAGTACCCGATCTTCAGGAACTTAGACTGGAAGTCCTCGGCATCCATCCCAATGCCGTCGTCAGCGATGCCGAAAGAGGAATCCTCCCGATCTACCTGTATCCATACGTTCTTTGCGTCGGCATCCCACGCGTTGGATATGGCCTCGCCGAGCACGGTGATGAAGTTCCGGTACAGATTGCGTCCAAGATGGTTCAACACGCTTAGAGATATCTCAAAGGTGAATCTGTCACGTCGGTTGTTCATTCAGCCTCGTTAGCTGTCCGCTCTGGGCAAGTCGACAGCGGGGTCGCATGCCGCAGAGGCTTGGCCCCTGTCTCCTAAGTGGGAGAGCAGACTCACGCCTATCGCCCTCCCCAGGGGCACTGGCACAGCGTTCCCGATGTGTTTTGCAGTCTCGCCAATCCCTACTGCACTGGAAGGGTCCGTGAACGCATAGTCCGCAGGGAAGCCTTGCAGAAGCGCTCCTTCTCTGAGCGACAGCGCCCGATCTTGCTCCGGATGGCCCCATCGTCCGGTACCCAGGGTGTGAAACTGCGTGGTTAGAGTTGGAGCTGGTTCGTTCCACGATAACCGCCCATAGATGCTAGGGTAGGATCTCCCGGACGCCTTCCTGTGGCACGCCAGACGAATCTCCTCCGGCCAGTCCTTCCAGCTCCCACCTTCAGGAGTCGCTCTGAGACGTCTCAGGTTCAGATTCGACAACGCTGCGCTTCGATGAAGCGGATCCGATTCACTCGTCTCACCCGCGGCAATTGGACCGAGCTTGCCGATAGCATCCCGGACTGTAGTAGCCGAGTCGTGCGTTGGCTCAGTGAGTCGGATGCCCTCACGCAGAGATGCCAACACGACCAGACGCTTGCGCTTCTGCGGAGTCCCGTACCTAGAGCAGTCGACCACGTCACACCAGACCGAGTACCCAGCGGCTCTAAGCTGCGAAACGAGATCCTTGAACACCGGGTGATGCCTAAGCGCCGGAACATTCTCCATGGAGACGACATCAGGCCTCACGCCCACAGCGATGCGAGCGAAGTCCTCTACCAGGCGCCACTGAGTGCCGGCGCCGCTGCGGTTGAGGCTCGAGAATGGCTGACACGGCGCGCAACCGACCAGGACCGTGTACTCCGCATTGTCGTCGAACAGACTGCGCACGTCTCCGATAGAGAGCGTGCTGACATCTTCTGACTTGAATCTCGCAGCATTGTTGGTCTCGTAGGCGTAACGACAAGACTCGTCCGCATCGATGCCGACGACTCCCTTGAGCCCCGCTTGTTTGAGGCCGTGCGTGAGGCCTCCGACGCCGCAGAAGAGATCGACGACGCCCACTTCATCGGCGCGCACAGTATTGCCTCTCATGGCCCACCAAGACTCTGCACAGCATAGCGGACGAGGGGTGCGGCTGTCTTGCGATGACCGGCATGCGGCGAATACCGTCTTGGGGGCGCGTGCGTCAGTAAGATGGCGCCAACTCCAGCAATGGCGGCGAGAGGCGCTGCCGTCTTGATGTCTCGACTGCGTGGGTGATGACTCCGGCCCGCAATCCCGGCGCGTGCGCCACTTCATTGACTCACCCTGTCTCTGAGTGTCTACTTCGATCGTGTCAACCGAAAGGCCCCGCCATGGACACTCCGGATCGCATCGCCGCCAACCACGCCATCTGGCAGCGCTGGACGGCGCTGCACGTACCCTCGGACTTCTACGACGTCGAGGGCTTCATCGCCGACCCTGACGCCCGTCCGTTCGACTCGATCGTGGCGGGGCTCCTCGGCAGCGATCTGTCCGGTCAGCGGGCGCTCCATCTGCAGTGCCACTTCGGCATGGACACGCTCCGGCTGGTGCGCCTTGGCGCCGAGGCCACCGGGCTCGACTTCTCGTCTGCGGCGGTCGAGGCGGCGCGCGACCTCTCGGCACGTTCGGGCATCCCGGCCACCTTCATCGAGGGCAACGTGCTCGAGCCGCCTGCCGAGCTCCCGGAGAACGCATTCGACCTGGTCTTCACGTCGTGGGGCGTGATCTCGTGGCTGCCGGATCTCGAGCCGTGGGCGCGGACGATCGCCAGCCGCCTCGCCCCCGGCGGCGTGTTCAAAATCGCCGAGATGCATCCCACCCTGTGGATCTTCGACGATGAGGCCGAGGACCCCGAGCTCCGCATCAAGTACTCGTACTTCGACCGCGACGCGCTCGAGTGGGAGGAGCGCGGCAGCTACGCGGCGCCCATCGACGAGGTCATCGGCACGTCGCACTCGTGGCAGCACACCTTCGAGGAGATCATCGGCTCGCTCGTGCGCGACGGGCTCGTGATCGAGGAGGTGCGCGAGTTCCCGCTCATCGCGTGGCAGTACACGCCGGGGATGGTGGAGCGCGAGGGCGGCCTCTTCGGCCTGCCCGACGACATGCCGGAGCTCCCGCTCACCTTCACGCTCACGGCGCGCAAGCCGGTGGGGTAGCCGCCGTCACTGCACCTTGATGAGCGAGTCGGTGGGTGCGTGGGCGTCGGTGAGCAACGGCACGTCGCTCACGGCGACCGGCGCGGTGTAGAGGTCGTTGCCCATCTCGGCGAACCCGTTGATGGTCACCCTGCCGTCCACGCGTGAGGAGATGGCCGTGCGCAGCTCCTGCTCGGTAACCGGCGCGTCGGTGGCAAGCACGATGATGTTGCGGAGCGCGAGGGTGTTGCTGTCCTCGCCCAGGCCGATGGGGAACACCCACAGGTCGCCCCACACCCCCTGGGCCGTCCGGTACATGCTGCGGAACAGGTCGCTCTTCTCGCCCTCCGGCGCCGATATCACGTTGTACGCGAGCACGCCGTCCGGCGCCATCACCGCTTTGACCTCGCGCAGGAACTCGTCGGTGGTGAGGTGGAACGGCAGCGAGTCGGAGTAGTACGCGTCCACGATCACGATGTCGTAGACGTCGTCGCTCTCCTGCACGAAGCGACGCGCGTCCTGGGTGAACACGCGGGTGCGTTCGTCCTCTGGCAGTGAGAAGTAGTCCCGCGCCACGTCCACCACCACCGGGTCGATCTCCACCGAGTCCACCAGCACGCCGGGGTAGTCGCGCCAGTAGCGCTTGGTGATCGCTCCGCCGCCCAGGCCGAGCACCAGAACGCGCTCCGGCTCGGGGTGCAGCGCGAGCGCGAGGTGCATGTAGTCGGGATACCGGATGCGGCTCTCGAACGGGTCGTCGAGCGAGATCGCGCTCTGGTGCGAACGGTCGAAGCGCAGGTGCCGCGCCCCGTCGCCCTCGGTCACCGTGATCCGGTGGTACTGCGTGTCGGCCTGGAAGAGGACCGTCTCGCCGTGCTCGTTCATCTCGGGGATTTCCGAGTAGCGCAGCAGCACCATGCCCGAGAGCGCAACGCCCGCCACCGCCAGCACCAGCGTGCCGGGTACCACGACCTTGGCCAGGCGTGCCGAGAGCGGCGAGATGGTCCCCACCATGGTCTCAGGCTTCAGGGCGAGGGCCAGGAGCGCCATGGCCAGCAGACTGATGCCGGTCCACGTCACGAGCGGCTCGAGCGAGAGCATGGGGATGAGCCAGAACGAGGTGGCGAGCGTTCCCGCGATGCTGCCGCCGGTGGACACGGCGTAGAGGTTGCCCGTGGATCTGCCCAGATGCGCCATGCCCTCGCGCGCGGCCAGGCGCACACCGAGCGGAGAGACCATAGCGAGCAGGATCGAGGGGATGAAGTAGATGGCGGTGGCGGCTGCGAGCGAGCCGAGGCGCGGACCAAGGTTCGCGGCCCACGGCAGGACCGCCTCGGCCACCAGCGGGGCGGCTGCCGTGGCGATCCCGGCTGCGGCGATCACGGGCGGGAGCGACCGCGCCGCGCCAAAGCGGTCGGCCAGCTGACCGCCCAGAGCGTAGCCCATCGAGAGCGCGATCATCACCACCGAGATCACCGCACCCCACACATAGATGGAGTTGCCGAGGTAGGGGGCGAGCACGCGGGCCGCCACCATCTCGAGCCCCATGAGGGCCGCACCGCACCCGAACACGATGAACCTGAGCACACGCGCCCCTTTCGGCGGGTTGGTTGTGAACAGTGTGCCAGATGCGGGCTTCTCCGTGGCGGACCCAGGTTCCTGCCGGCGCATTGTGGCGGGCGCCCGACTCTGCTACTATTTCAGAATGTTTCGTATTTAGGAGTGGTTCGTATGTCGGTTCCCGTAGATGAGGTGGCACACCGGGTCGAGCGGCTGACCGCTGCTCTCAAGAGCGCCGGTCTGCGAGTGACCCACCAGCGAATGGAGATAGCGCGCGAGATCGCCGCAAGCGATACGCATCCTGATGTCGAGTCGGTCTACCGCGCCGTTCATGCGCGCATTCCCACCATCTCGCTCGACACCGTCTACCGCACGCTGGGAACGCTCGCCGAGATCGGTGCGATCCAGCGGGTCACGGCGGCCGTGGGCCCTGCGCGCTACGAGGCGAACCTGAGCGGTCATCACCACTTCGTATGCATGCGATGCGGTGCTATCCACGACGTGGTGGACCCGCTGCTCGACGACTTGAGCGGCGCCGACGCCGGCTCGGAATTCGGCAGGGTAGAGGCGGTGGACGTACATCTCAAGGGCGTCTGCCGCGAATGTCTCAACGCACCACAAGGCTAGACACCACGCTTGCGCACCCACCAGGAGGAGCGCGGGCTGGCGATAGGAAAGGGGCGCACATGGGCGAGCACAAGAAGCTCACCACGAACTTTGGGATCCCGGTCCCGGACAACCAGAACGCGATGACCGCCGGCCCGCGCGGGCCGATGCTGCTCCAGGACGTGTGGTACCTGGAGAAGCTCGCGCACTTCGACCGTGAGGTCATCCCGGAGCGCCGGATGCACGCAAAGGGCTCGGGCGCGTTCGGCACGTTCACAGTCACAGGCGACATCACGCAGTACACGAAAGCCAAGGTCTTCTCGGAAGTCGGCAAGAAGACCGACCTCTTCGTGCGCTTCTCAACGGTGGCCGGCGAACGCGGGGCCGCCGACGCCGAGCGCGACATCCGCGGCTTCGCGGTGAAGTTCTACACCGAGGAAGGCAACTGGGACCTCGTGGGCAACAACACGCCGGTGTTCTTCCTGCGGGACCCGCACAACTTCCCCGACCTCAACCGCGCGGTGAAGCGCGACCCGCGCTCCAACCTCCGCTCGGCGCAGAACAACTGGGACTTCTGGACGCTGCTGCCTGAGGCGCTCCACCAGGTCACCATCACGATGAGCGACCGCGGCATCCCTAAGAGCTACCGGCACATGAACGGGTATGGCAGCCACACCTTCTCCATGATCAACGCGCAGGACGAGCGCGTGTGGGTGAAGTTCCACTGGGTATGTGAGCAGGGGATCGAGTACCTCACCGATGCCGAGGCGGCCGAGATCGTGGCAAACGACCGTGAGAGCCACCAGCGCGATCTGCTCGAGGCGATCGACCGCGGCGAGTATCCGCGTTGGACGCTCAAGATCCAGGTCATGCCCGAGGCGGACGCGGCCAAGATGCCGTACAACCCGTTCGACCTCACGAAGGTGTGGTATCACGGCGATTACCCGCTCATCGAGGTGGGCGTGATGGAGCTCAACCGCAACCCGGAGAACTACTTCGTGGATGTGGAGCAGGCCGCGTTCAACCCCGCCAACGTGGTGCCGGGCATCAGCTTCTCGCCCGACAAGATGCTGCAGGGTCGTCTCTTCAGCTACGGCGACGCGCAGCGGTATCGCCTCGGCACGAACCACCACCTCATCCCGGTGAACGCCGCCCGCTGCCCCGTGCACGGCTACAGCCGCGACGGCCAGATGCGTGTTGACGACAACTACGGGTCCACGCCCGGCTACGAGCCCAACAGCTACGACGCATGGCAGGGACAGCCGGAGTACAAGAATCCGCCGCTCGCCATCGAAGGCGCGGCCGACATCTGGGACTTCCGCGAGGACGACGACAACTACTACGAGCAGCCGGGCAAGCTCTTCCGGCTCATGACTCCCGAGGAGCAGCAGCGCCTGTTCGAGAACACCGCGCGGAACATGGGCGATGCGCCGAAGATGATCAAGGTGCGCCACATCGGCAACTGCTACAAGGCCGATCCCGCGTACGGCGAAGGCGTTGCCGTGGCGCTCGGCATCCCCATGAGCGACATCGACATGTAGCGCGTGGATTCCGGGGCGGCGGGTCTGCCTCATGCGCTCACGCGAAGGGGTCCGCTGTATGATGCGGACCCCTTCGGCGTCTGGTAGCGCGGGCAGTCCGCTAGACCAGCGCTCTATACCAGACGTGCATGCTCTCGATGCGACCGGCGATGTTGGTGTTGTTCACGAGCGTTCCCGCGTGCGCGTAGCCCTGGCGGGCGAACACCCTGTTCATCCCCACCGACGTTGCTCGAGCGATGGTGTACGCCACGCGCTTCCCGGCGTTCGCGGCGTAAGTATCCAGCTCGTGGAGCAGCACGCTCGCGAGGCCGAGACCGCGCCTCTCGGGCACGGTGGCGAAGTCGGTCATCTCGCACGTGTGGGGATGGCCCGAGGGTTCTGCCGACGCAGCGGCGACGATCTGGTCGGACACCTCGTCACGAATGAGCAAGTAGGCGGTCCCGTCGCTCATCGAGTCGCGCACGAACCGCGGGTCGTGTATCGGGAACGGGTAGCTGGCGAAGACGTCTCCGTAGAGTGCGGCAAGCGCCTCCGCATCCGACGGTGTGGCCACGCAAGGTCGCTGGAGGCCCGCCGGCAGGGTGGGAGCCGGCGCAGGCCGGGGCGGCGCCCCCGCCAGGGCCGTCGCGTCGGCCGTTCGTGCGACCTCGTCCGGGAACCGTTCGATCGCGCGCTCGCGCGAGAGGAAACGCGAACAGAACACGAGGTCATGCTCTCCCGCACCGCCCGGCACCCGCGCCTCAACGTGGAATCCGGCGTCCAGGAACGGACGCATGCGGTCCTCGGACACCTTGGCGAACAGCTTGGAGTATCCGTGCTCACCCGCCAGGCGTTCCATCAGCGCCACATCGCCCGCCGCGCTCTCCCCGGCCTCAAGGAGGTATACGCGGTCGCTCAGGTGGCCGTGCTGCACGACCGTATCGCCGATGCGCTCCGTCCGGTCGAGGTGCGTCTCAGCGGACGGGGCCACGGCTGTGACGGCCGTGTCACTCATCAGAGTCGTCGTCCCGCCGCTGCAGACGATGCGTGTTTCCCGGGGTGAGCGAGGTGATCTCCTCGTTCGATCGCATGAGTCCGGCAACACCGCATGCCGCCGATGCCGGCGCGCTTGGCGCGCTGCGCTCGCAGTCGTCACAGCGCCAGTTGCAGAGCGACCGGTCGTAGGATGCAGGCTCTACGTAGGTGCAGATGACGCCTTCGTAGTTGCGGAGGATCACCCGGTCCGGAGCCGATGAGATCAGGTAGCTGGGCATGACCGGGATCTTGCCGCCGCCGTGCGGGGCGTCGACCACGTACGTGGGAACGGCGAAGCCGCTCGTGTGGCCTACGAGGCTCTCGATGATCTCGATGCCCTTGCTCACCGGCGTGCGGAAGTGGGACAGGCCCTCGGACAGGTCGCACTGGTAGAGGTAATACGGGCGCACACGGTTGGCCACGAGACGCTGGACGAGCCTGCGCATTATGCGCGTGCAGTCGTTCACACCCGCGAGCAGCACCGACTGGTTCCCAAGCGGGATGCCGGCGTCGGCCAGACGGGCAAGCGCGGCCTCGGCGTCGGGCGTCAACTCCTTCGGGTGGTTGAAGTGCGTGTTGACCCACAGCGGCTGGTGCCTGCGCAGCATCGAGCACAGCTCGTCGGTGATGCGATACGGAAGCACGGCCGGCATCCGGGTGCCGAGACGCACCACTTCCACGTGCTCGATGTCGTCGAGCGCACTCAGGAGGTCGTCGAGCCGCTCGTCGCTCATCATGAGCGGGTCGCCGCCGGACAGCAGCACGTCGCGCACCGTCGGCGTGGAGCGGATGTAGTCGAGCGCGGCTTCGATCTCGTCGGGCTCGGGGATGCTGTCGATATCACCCACGGTGCGCTTCCGCGTGCAGTGACGGCAGTACATGGAGCACGTGTTGCTCACCCTGAAGAGCACCCGGTCGGGATAGCGATGCGTGATCAGGGGCACGGGGCTGTCGGTGTCCTCGGCAAGCGGATCAGCCATGTCGCAGTCCTGGATGATCAGCTCGTCGGGAGAGGGGAACGCCTGCTTGAAGACGGGGTCGTTCTTGTAGTCGTCCTTGTCCACGAGAGACAGGTAGTAGGGGGTTATCGAGAGGGGGAACCGCTCAAGCGTCTGCTCGAGCAGGGTGCGCTCGGCAGAGCCGAACCGATGGCCGAGGTACTCTTCCACCTCTTCAAGCATCGTTATCGAGGCACGCAGCTGCCAGCGCCAATCTTGCCACTGAGGGTCGTTCTCCCGCGTGCTCGATCCGGCTGTTGAGAGCTGTGTGTCTGATGGGCGCATATCGATAGAGCCTCCTGTATTGATCGTTGGCTGACGCGTCCGCGCGCGCTACACGTGTGTTGCAGGGTGGGTCGGCATGTCGCGCGGCGAAGCCTGGCCAGGGGGACGGTGCGGAAGGCCGCAATGGGGCTCCGACGACACCGTTCCTGCGCTCGGGTATCGAGCGCCTGGGTAGCGCGGGTGGCGTTCCGGACCCCCTGATTATAGCGTATGGGCCCCCAGCACCCGGTCTGAGCGGCCGTGATGGGCGGTGATGTGCGCCTGTCGGCCCCATGGGGGATACTGACGAATGGACGCTGTTGTGCCGGCGCTGTGCGTCCGCGACCGATCCGAAAGGGGTTCCGCATGTCTGAGCCGCTACCCGGACTGCTCCTCGGCAAGAACACCGCCGATGAGGAGGTCCGCCTGCTCCCCGCGATGGCCAACCGGCACGGTCTTGTGGCCGGGGCCACCGGCACGGGCAAGACGGTGACCCTTCAGGTGCTCGCCGAGTCGTTCTCGTCTATCGGCGTGCCGGTGTTCGCCGCCGACATGAAGGGCGACCTCTCGGGCATCTCGCAGGCGGGCGGCGACCACAAGAAGGTGACCGAGCGTCTCGAACTGCTCGGACTCACCGACACCTGGGGCTTCCACGGCTCCCCGGTGACGTTCTGGGACGTCTTCGGCGAGCAGGGACACCCCGTGCGCACGACCGTCTCCGAGGTGGGGCCGCTGCTCCTCGGCAGGATGCTCAACCTGAACGACATCCAGGAGGCCGTGCTCACCGTCACCTTCCGGGTGGCCGACGAGAACGGTCTGTTGCTGCTCGACATCAAGGACCTGCGGGCGATGCTCAAGTATGTGGCCGACAACGCCCGCGAGATCGGCACAACGTACGGCAACATCTCCCCGGCGAGCGTGGGCGCCATCCAGCGCGCGCTGCTCACGCTGGAGGAGCAGGGGGGTGACCGTTTCTTCGGCGAGCCGGCGCTCGACCTCTTCGACTTCATCCAGACCGACAGCAACGGCAAGGGCATCGTGAACATCCTCGCCGCCGACCGGCTGATGAGCTCGCCGCGCCTCTACTCCACGATGCTGCTGTGGCTGCTCTCGGAGCTCTTCGAGCGGCTGCCCGAGGCGGGCGACCTCCCCAAGCCCAAGCTGGTGTTCTTCTTCGACGAAGCGCACATGCTCTTCGACGACGCGCCCGACGCGCTCCTCACCAAGATCGAGCAGGTGGTGCGCCTCATCCGTTCCAAGGGCGTGGGCGTCTACTTCGTCACGCAGAACCCCGTGGACATCCCCGACACGGTCCTCGGCCAGTGCGGCAACAAGGTGCAGCACGCGCTGCGCGCCTACACGCCGCGCGAGCAGAAGGCCGTGAAAGCGATGGCCGAGACGTTCCGCACCAACCCCGATGTGGACGTGGAGACGGTGGTCACCGAGCTCAAGGTGGGCGAGGCGTTGGTGTCGGTCCTTCAGGCCGACGGGTCGCCCATGCCGGTGCAGCGAACGATGATGGTGTCGCCGCACGGACGGATCGGCGCGATCGCCCCGGCCGAGCGCCAGGCGGCCATCGCCGGCTCGCTGGTTGCCGGGCACTACGAAGCTGCCGTGGATCGCGAGAGCGCACACGAGGTGCTCAAAGCGCGCGCGGAGGCAGCCATCGCGGCCGAGGAGCAGGCTGCCGCCGCGGCGGAGGCGGCCGAACTCGAGGTGAAGGTGCCCAAGGCGGAGTCGGGGCCGTTCAGGAAGACGAGCACGTCCTCGCGCAAGGACACGCCGCTGGAGGCGTTCACCAAGAGCGCTACACGCGCGATCGGCAGCCAGGTGGGACGGCAGATAGCGCGTGGCATCCTGGGTACCATCCTGGGGTCGAAGCGATAGCGCTCTCGCCGGATGTGGCGGAGCGAGACGGTAAGGAGTGGGATCACGATGAGTGACGAACAGGAGACCACAGGGCAGCGGGCCGGGGCGACGCCGGGTCAGGGAACGGCCGAGGCCACCCAGGAGCAGCGCTCGGAGGCGACACAGGCCTGGCGCGAGGTGGTGACCGAGCTCGACGCGCTCGGAGACGCTCTCGGCAGATGGCTCAAGGCCGCCGTGAACGACCCCGAGAACAAGCAGCGGCTCGAGGATCTGTCCGGGCGGCTGGAGGGGCTCGCCAACGACGTGAGCGGCACCGTGAAGGGCGCCGTGGACACCGACGTGGGACAGTCCTTCAAGGACGCCGCCGACAAGACCGGCGAGGCGTTCAAGGCCGCAGGCGAGCGGGTGTCCGAGGAGGTCGGACCGCGGCTCGCGGGAGCGTTCAAGACGATGGGCGAGAAGCTGCGCCAGGCTGCCGACAAGATGGAGTCGAAGGCGGACGAGGTCGTGCCGGAGGAGTCCCCAGCATCCGGTGGACCGACCACTGAGAGCGGCGAACCCGACCAGACCGACTGATCGACAACGGAGACCTGCATGCCCCGGTGTTCCTACCACCCCAACGTTGAGACGAACGTACGATGCGTCGAGTGTGAACGGCCTATCTGCCCCAAAGACTTCGTGTCCACTCCCGTGGGCTACAAGTGTCCCGACTGCGCCCGGCAACTGCCCTCGGCGCGGCGCACCGTGAAACCGCGACAACTCGCGCTGGCAACGCTTGCGGCGCTTGGCGTTGGTGTGGGCGGCATGTTCCTGGTGGGGTTGCTCGGCATCGGCTACTGGATCGTGACGATACTGCTCGGCATGCTCACGGGCGAGGCGGCGCGACGGGCGTCGGGCGGCCACCGCACCCGCCCGATCGCGGCGGTTGCGGGCATCGGCATGGTCCTGGGCGCGATCCTCAGCGGCGCCGGGTTCGTGGCGATGGTGCTGGGCGCCGCTGCCGCCTCGGTGTCCGTGCTCTCGGGAAGGTGGTGAGGCGCGTGTCGGCGCCGGTACTCGCTACGTTCAAGCCCGCCCGCTCGTACGGGTGGGTGTGGCTGCTCGCGATCCTCCTGTTGGTGGCTGCGTCAGTGCTGCCGGTGTTCCTCCTCGGCGATATCCCACCTGACGAGCGCATCGCCATCTGGATCACGATCGCGATCATGGTGCCGTTGATCGCGTTCCTGCTGGTCACGCTCGCCTCGATCCCTGCGATGCGATACGACCTCACCAACGACGAGCTGCTGCTCTCGTGCGGACCGCTTTATCGCTATCGGGTCCCGTACGCCGAGGTCATCGATGTCCGCCGGACCACGCTCACGCCCACGCTCTGGTCGAGCATGCGGATGCCCGGACTGGCGCTCGGCGGCGTGATGTATGCCGACATCGGTACGGTGAAGATGTGCGCCACCCGCATGTCGCGCGACATCCTGCTGGTGACCGCCGGAAAGCGCCGCTACGGGCTCACGCCGGCCGATGAGGCGGGCTTCATGGCGACGCTTGCGCCGCTCTTGCCGCCTCAGCAGCACGTCACGGAGCGCTGACGTGCATCCGATCGTGCCGATGGCGGTCATCACCGTCGGCTTCTCCGCTCTCTTGTGGTGCGGCATGCTGTGGCTGTACTCGGGGCGCACCATGCGGTTCGTTCGGCTGGTCTGGTTCGGCGTCCCGCTATCGGCGATCGTGAACCTGCTCGTGAAGGGCCCGCTCGGTGCAGGCGTGGGCGATCTCGCGGGGATCGAGCCGGGACGCGGGCTCGATACACCGGTGTGGTTCCTTATCTTCCTGTTCCTGCTGGCGCCGGTCTTTGAGGAGCTCATCAAGGCGATGCCGGCCGTGTTGCCGCAGGTGCGACGGCGGATGGGAACGGAAGGCGACGCGCTCTGGACCGGCATGGCCCTCGGCATGGGATTCGGTCTGGGCCAGGCGATCTACCTCGCCTGGCAGGTGGTGGCCGCCGGCGCGTACACGGAGTACCCGTGGTATGCGTTCACCGGCTTCTTCGGTGAGCGGCTGCTCGTGGTGTTCATGCACGCGATGATGACGGGAGTCCTCTTCCGCATCGCACAGCGGGGCCGGCCCGTCCTCGGCTACCTGGCGGCGGTCGGCCTGCACGCGCTGCTTAACTCGGGCGCCATGCTCTACCAGCTCGAACTCGCCCCTGGCTGGGCGGCCAATGCAGCTCTTGGCGTGATGCTGGTCGCATTCGCGCTGCTCTTCGAGCGCATCCGGCCCAAGCGAGCCGCGGCCGAGCGTTCCGAGGACACCGTGTACTACTCGTCGGGGCAGTAGCCGACGCTGCCCGGTATGAGCCGCGCGGCGACCGTTCGCGGTACCATCGAGGCGATCGGAGGGCCGATGACCGAGCGCGCGACCATACGCTTCGAGCCGGGGGACCGTAGTGTCACCGTCCCGGTGGGCTCCACGCTGCTCGAGGCTGCACGCGCCGCCGGCGTGGAGATCGACGCTCCGTGCGGCGGTACGGGGCGGTGCGGCTCGTGCAGGGTCCGCGCGAGCGGCTCGCTGGCACCGCTCAGCGGCGACGAGCGTGAACTGCTCGGCGGAGCGGGCGTTGCGATGGGCAAACGCCTCGCCTGCCGGGCGAGGGTGACCGGCGATGCGACGGTCCTGCTCGACGAGGCTCCCCGGGAGGCGCGTGTGATTGCGTCGGCCCGGGAGCGCGAGGTCACGGTGGAGCCGCCCGAGGCACGGGGGATCGAGCGCGAGGGCCGCGCCATAGGTGCGACCGTGGACGTGGGAACCACCACCGTGGCCGCGCAACTCGTGGATCTGCGCAGCGGCGATGTGATCACGTCTTCGGGGGCGCTCAACGAGCAGCGGGTGTTCGGCGCGGACGTGCTCTCGCGGGTCGCGTACTCGGCAGGCGGCATCGACTCGCGTCTCCACACGATGATCGCGGGACAGGTGGACGCGCTTCTCGGCGAGATGCTCGCACATGCGGAGATCGACTCCGCCGATCTCGTGGAGGCGGTGGCCGTAGGGAACGTGGCCATGACCGGCCTCCTGCTGGGCGAGGATGTCTCCGCGCTGGGGGAGGCGCCGTACGAGGGGGCGCCCACCGGCGAGGCCGCTGTGTCGGGGGAGGCGGCGGGGCTTGCGGGCTTCCCCTCGCTGCGGTTGCTGGTGCCGCCGGCGCCTTCGGCGTTCATCGGATCGGACATCACGGCCGGTATGCTGGCCGCTGCCCTTGCCGACCGGGTGACCGCCACGTTGTACGTGGACCTCGGCACCAACGGCGAGATCGTCCTGGCCGCGCGCGGGAACTTGCTCGCGGCCTCCACGGCGGCCGGACCCGCGCTGGAGGGCGCCTCGATCGAGTGCGGGATGCGGGCCGAGCCCGGCGCCATCGAGCAGGTCGAGTTCGTGGACGGCGCGCTGCGTTTCCGGGTCATCGGCGAACGGCGGCCTACGGGCATCTGCGGGAGCGGACTCCTCGACCTGGTGGCGGCGCTGCTCGACGCCGGTGTGCTCGACGCAAGCGGCCGGCTGGTGGACAGCGTGGGTCATCCTCTGCGCGAGCGGCTCACCGAGCGGGAGGGCGTACGCGCATTCGTCGTGGACTCCGGGGCCGACATCGTGCTCACCCAGCGCGACATCCGTCAGGTGCAGCTCGCGCTCGGCGCGGTCCGCGCAGGCATCGAGATCCTTCTTGCCGAGGCGCCGCTCGAACCCTCGGCCGTGGCGAGCGTGGTGATCGCCGGAGGCTTCGGATACCACGTCCGCGCGTCCTCGCTCGTTGGGGTGGGGCTGTTCCCGCCGGCGTGGTTGGACCGCATCACGTTCGAGGGGAACGCCGCACTCACCGGGGCCCGGATGATGCTCCTGGGCACGGCCGCCCGTGAGAAGGCCCGCACGGTTGCCGAGAGAGTGCGCACGCTCGACCTTGCGGCGCACCCCGGGTTCCAGCAGCGCTTCCTCGACGCTCTCAACTTCTCCGCCTGAGGGCGACTCTCTCCTGAGCGGGGATCTGCGCGTCACCCACGCCGGCGCATGTCCGCTCGCGCCCGCGGATACCCTCGTCGTATTGACATTTCGATTTCCTAATGCCAATCATTCACTCGGGTTATATCTCGTCCGGGGAAGGGGAATCGAATGGCACAGCGTCGCGTGATCGGTCCCACCGCGTGGTTGGTTGGTGGAGCCGGTCTCTTTATCGGGGCGATCGCAGCCTGGCTTACCAGCCAGGGCAACCCGGGGAACATGGGTCTGTGCATCGCATGCTTTTGGCGCGACATCGCCGGCTACTTCATGGGGAGTCAAACCGGCCAGGCCGGGTTGGCGTACATCCGTCCAGAGATCATCGGCATCATGCTGGGAGCTCTCGCGGCGGCACTCATCACCAAGGAGTTCAGGCCGCGCGGCGGCAGCGCTCCGTTGCTGCGGTTCGTACTCGGCTTCATCTTCATGGTCGCGGCGCTCGTGTTCCTCGGCTGCACGGTTCGCGTCTGGGTGCGGCTGGGCGGCGGCGATCTCACCGCCATCTGGGGGGCTGTCGGAATCGTCATCGGTGTGGTCATCGGCGTCTTCGTTCTGCGGAAGGGGTTCAACCTTGGCCGAGCGAAGCAGCTTGCGGCTCCGCTCGGGTGGATCCTTCCGGCGATCGCCGTCGTACTGCTGGTGTTCGCCCTCGTGACCGAGTACGGCGCGAAGCCGGAATGGGCAACACTGACACCGGCCAAGGGCAAGGCGGTCGTCCCCGGCGAGGTCGTGGTGACCACCGACGGAGATGTCATCAAGCCTGCTGACGCAACGCTGGTGGATGGAGCCGTTGTGGCGGCGGACGGCACGGTGCTGGCCGATGCCGAGAAGGTCGCGTCCGCCGGTGCGATGCCGGGCGGTCTGCGCGCCGCACTGTGGATCTCGCTGCTCGCTGGGGCCGCTATCGGAGTGGCCGCGCAGCGCAGCCGCTTCTGCTCGATCGGCGGCATCCGCGATTCCATCCTCGTTCGCCGCTTCGACCTGCTGTTCGGAGTGGTCGGTCTTGTGATCGGCGCGACCATCGTGAACATGCTCTTCGGCCAGTACAACCTTGGATTCGAAGGCCAGCCTGCGGCCCACAACGACGCGCTTGGCAGCATCGCCGCGATGACGTTGGCGGGGCTTGCCGCAGTGCTCATGGGTGGCTGCCCGCTGCGCCAGATGATCATGGGCAGTGAGGGCGACGCCGACGGCGCCATCGCTGTGGTGGGGATGTTCGCTGGAGCCGGCTTCGCGCATTGGGCGGGCCTCGCCTCATCGGGCGCCGGCCTCGGCGACAACGCATGGCTGGCCATGGCAGTGATGGCGGTCATACTCGGCGCGATCGCATTCATCAAGAGACCACGCGTGGCCTAGGGAAAGGGAGCCAAGCGATGAAGGAAGTGGATGTACGCGGGCTGTCCTGCCCGATGCCGCTCATGCACACCAAGAAGGCGATCGAAGACGATCCGGCCGAGATTCTTGTCCACGCGGACAGTGGGACTGCCAAGGCCAACGTGGTAGCGTTCCTCCAGGATGCCGGTTACTCGGTCTCAGTGGACCAGACCGGTGAGGAATACAAGATCAAGGGAGCGCGATAGTGGCGCTGTTCGCACGAAAAGACCGGAAGACCGCCCCGGGCGCCGATGAGGCGCTGGGGCTCTTCCTCTTCGATGCCGTGAACGATGCCCTGTCGGCCGAGCGCGTCCTGAAGGCCGCAGGCTACGAGGTCTCCCTCGTGGCCCCGCCTGCACATCTTCGGGCCGGGTGCGACCTCTCGGTGGCGCTGCCCCGCGTCGAGCAAATCGGCGCCGAGCGGGAGCTCATCGATGCCGGAGTGCCACTGCGCGAGTGGGTGGCCGACACCGAGGGTACCGCCGAGGTCTGCGACCTCGTGACGAGCGTGGACTTCGGGCAGTGGCTGATGGTTCGCGCGGGCAACATGAAGATCGTCGTCGAGAAGGACACCGGTCTCATCGTGAACACCTCCGGCGGAGGGTGCCCCGACATCCCGTACCTCAACCTCGCGCTCGTGGGAAAGCGTGTGGACGAGGTGCCGCGGCCCAAGGACCTCGGCTACACGCTGTGCGGGCTTATGCTCGACAGGGCGTACCAGGAAGTCCGCGCGCAGCTGGACGCGCGCGAGATGGAGACCGTGGGCGTGGGAGGTGGCGCGGTATGACGCTCCTGGTGATCGCGACCTACCCCGTGGTCGACGGCCCCGTGCTCGAGGGCCCGGTCACCATCGAGCCCGACGGCGCCATCGCGATCGGCGGCACGCGTGTGCCGAGCTCGCAGGGCACCTCGGCGATGCTCGGTGCCGCGGCGCAGGTGGCCGCTCACCTGGGAACGCCGCCGCCGCACGCGCTCGTGGCGGGCGACATCGGCCGGGGCGACGGAACGCGTGCCGTGTACGGTCGTCTCGCCGAGGCCGTGAACCGCATCGGTCCCTCGGTCATCGCGTTCCACTACATGCAGCCGGTGATGGCGCTGATGCGCTCGGCGGTGCACGAGCTTGCCGAGATCGCGCCGGACGCGCTGCTGGTCGCCGACGCGGGCGGGATGTACGCGGCCAAGGCCGCCGGTCTCGCCACCCGCTTCGAGCTGATGACGCCGGACGTGGGCGAGGTGGGCTTCCTCGCGGATCCTGCCGTCACGCATCCGGCGTACGTGTCGCACTACCTGTTCGGCAACGACGGCTTCGACCCGGTGGCGCTCGCCGCCACGGCGCACGAGACCGGCGGCGCCTCACGGGTGCTGCTCATCAAGGGCGTTCGCGACCACATCGCCGAGTACGGGGCGATCGCCGAGGTCGTGGACGAGCCCTGCGTGCCCGAGCTCGAGGCGATCGGCGGCACAGGCGACACCGTGGCCGGTCTGGCCTCGGCGTTCCTCGCGGTCGGCTTCCCGACCGTGGACGCCGCGCGGTGCGCCTCGCTTGCCAATCGGGAGGCGGGACGCGCCATGGGCGCGACCCCGGCGATGCACGCGAGCGACCTGGTAGCCGCGCTGCCGGGCGTGTTGGCCGACAACCTCTGCCGCTGGGGCGGCGCCTGCGTGGTGTAGGCGGCCCGGCTCCTCGGCTTCCCCGGCGCTGGACTTCGCCGAGGGCGCACGCGTACTCTTGCCAGTGAGTGTCGCGCTCACGAAGGAGGACCCCATGCTGCTGGGCATCGTGGTGGAGCCGTTCATGCTGGTGATCGGTGGTGGCGCCCTGTTCCTCATGATGGTGTTCCAGATCCTCCAGGGGATGCGGAAGATCAAGTTCAAGGGCGTGCTGCATCTGAAGGTGCACAAGTGGGTGGCGTTCGCCATCCTGGCCGGGTCCGTCTTCCACATGGTCGCGGCCCTCGCCTATCTCGGAATCGTCTAGACCCCGTACACGGTCGTCAGCCCGGCCGGGGCCGATGGAGGCATCGCATGGATACGTACGGCCAGGATCCCGGCACGCAACCCGCATCGGCCGCGGCGCAGCCGCAGTCCGCACCAGCGCAGTCTGCACCAGCGCAGCCCGCGCAGTCGCAGCCCGCGCCGCGCAAGCGGATGTCGGCGGGCGCCAAGTGGGCGCTCGGGCTGGGCGCCGCGTTCGTGCTGCTCATCCTCGGCTCGTGCGTGATCAGTGTCGTGATGCTGGGCGGCGCTGGCGATCTCGCGATGGGTGACAGCATCGCCGTCATCCACATCTCCGACACGATCCAGGGCGGCGGGTTCGGTAGCGGTGACCCCGAGTACGTCCTCGACCAGCTCGACCAGGCGCTCGCCGACACCAGGGTGAAGTCCATCCTCCTCCGCATCGACTCGCCCGGTGGCACGGTCGCCGCCTCTCAGGAGATCATGCTCGGTGTGAGGCGTGCCAGAGAGATGAAACCGGTGGTCACGAGCGTGGGCGACGTCTGCGCATCGGGTGCCTACATGGTTGCCTCGCAGTCCGACGAGATCATCGTCTCGCCCGGTTCCACCGTGGGGAGCATCGGCGTGATCATCTCGGTGGCCAACATCGAGGAGCTGCTCTCCAAGGTGGGCGTTGAGTTCACAACGCTCACCCAGGGCGAGTTCAAGGATGCGGGCAGCATGTATCGCAGCCTCACCGCCACCGAGACGGCGATGCTCAACGAGCAGATGTCGCTGATCCAGGACCAGTTCGTGGCCGATGTCGCCACCGGGCGCGGTATGTCCGAGGCCGACGTGCGCGAACTCGCCACAGGCTGGGCGTGGCTGGGGAGCGAAGCCCTCGATCTCGGGCTGGTGGACTCGATTGGCAACTACAACGACGCCGTGGACCGTGCGGCCGAACTCGGCGGCATCCAGGGCGAGCCCGGGATCGTGAGCTACGAGTACGTGGATCCGCTCGCGGGCTTCTACCGCAGTCTGCTGGGCGTCGCATCCGGCGCCGGGGACATCGACGCCGGCACGCTCGAGCGGATGCAGCTCCCGCGCTAGGGGACTGCCGCCGCCGGGCGGCGGGGCCAGCCGGCGCGTATCGCCGCTGGCGCGTATCGCCTACAATGCACGCATGGCGGGGCGCCCTCGAGGCGCCGTCCGGCCGCGTGCCGCCCGCCCCCGTGACGCCCGGGAGCGAAAGGACTCAGAGTGGAGCCGATGGAACTCAAACCCACAGCGCAGGGCAAGGTCCGCGACATCTACGACCTCGGCAAGGCGCTGCTGATCGTGTCCACCGACCGCCTGAGCGCGTTCGACGTGGTGCTGCCCGACCCGGTCCTCTACAAGGGCGAGGTGCTCACCAAGCTCTCGCTGTTCTGGTTCGACCTGCTCGGCGATATCGTGCCCAACCACCTCCTCACGGCCGAGGAGTGCGACCTCCCGGAGAAGCTCGCGGCCTACGCCGACAGCCTGCGCGGCAGGTTCATGATCGTGAAGAAGGCCGAGGTCTTCCCGGTGGAGTGCATCGTGCGCGGCTATCTCGCGGGCAGCGGGTGGAAGGAGTACCGCGAGCACGGGACGGTGTGCGGTCAGAAGCTGCCCGAGGGCCTCGTGGAGAGCTCTCGTCTGCCGCAGCCGATCTTCACGCCGTCCACCAAGGCGGCCGTGGGCGATCACGATGAGAACATCAGCTACGAGCGCATGGTGGAGATCGTCGGCGCCGATCGCGCGGAGCAACTCCGCGACGCGTCGCTCGCGCTGTACTCGGCCGCGCGCGACCACGCCGCCGAGCGCGGGATCATCATCGCCGACACCAAGTTCGAGTTCGGGCTGGTGGACGGCGAGGTCACGCTCATCGACGAGGTGCTCACGCCCGACAGCTCACGGTTCTGGCCCGCCGACGAGTATGCTCCCGGTGGCCCGCAGCCGAGCTACGACAAGCAGTTCGTGCGCGACTGGCTGGAGGCGAGCGGCTGGGACAAGACGCCTCCGGCGCCCTCGCTCCCCGAGGACATCCTTGCGGTCACGGCCGAGAAGTACATCGAGGCGTACGAGGCCGTCACCGGCCAGCCGTTCATGCCGGAAGGGGCATAGGATGTCGCAGCGCAGCTTCAGCAACGACCGGTATCGCAAGGGGGCCAACATCGGCTCCACGCGCAAGAGCGCCGCAAAGGCCAAGCCGGTGCGCAAGCAGGGCACGATCGAGGCCTCCCGGAGCGATTCGAAGAAGAAGCCGACCGGGGGCGTTGAGAAGGACTGGGCGGGACTGCCCACCTCACCGCAGATCAAGAAGTGGCGGCGCGTGTGGTGGGTGCTGCTGCTCACCGGCATCGGCCTCATCGCGCTCGGCTGGCTCGTGCCGGAGCTCCGTGCCGACGAGGGCGTCCAGCGGATCATCGCGGGCGTGGTGCTCGTGGCGTCGATGACCGCGGTGGCGATCGACCTCGTCGTCATCCGCAGGCTGCGCAGGGAGCTCATCGCCAGCACGGCGAAGAAGCCCTCCAAGAAGGAGCAGAAGCACGCCGGGGAAGCGTCGGAGACCGCTGATCCGAAGGACGGCAAGTGAGCCTCCGCGCCGTACCGCGCAACGTCCGCGTGCACATCTACCTGTTCTGGACGGGTATCGTGCTTGCGGGTGTCGGGGTTCTCGGCTTCCTGCTGAGCTTCTGGCAGGTGGGCTCGTCGGCGGCAGCCACCGTCGACGTGCACAGTGAGATCCCGGTGCTTGCGTACGCATCGATCGCCGCCTGGGTGATCTGAGAATGGCAGGTGGTGAAAGTGGCTGAAGCGGCCAGAGTAGTTGAAGCTTATGTGGGCGAATACGCTTCCGGCAAAAGCGAAAACGCTGTAAACAGGGCAATATCGTTGCTGGCGACAGGGCAGCCGGTTACTATTGCCGATTTGGATCTGGTGGAACCGTGCTATACGCTGCGGCCCCTGAAAAAACGGCTGCAGGCGTTGGGGCTTACCGTTTTGGCCTGGGATACCGGCGACACCGTAGGCATGGGAGAGGCCGGGCAGACGATTATGCCGCAGGTGCGCTGGGTGTTGCGCCGGGCCGGGCATATCGTGCTTGATGTTGGCTACGGCGTGCATGGGGCCGGTATCATAAATCTGGTCGAGGGCGCTGCAAAGGACAAAGACCTGCGGGTGCTGTTGGT
>LDZT01008371.1_pt1 | contig 24998 bp, 22 predicted proteins | sample 615521 | NCBI WGS metagenome assembly LDZT01 (sample SAMN03408292, study PRJNA278302) | terrestrial metagenome | isolation source: oil reservoir sample SB1 | place: USA: Alaska, North Slope, Schrader Bluff formation | collected 2011-09
AGTATTCATTAATCAAAGGTTGAAAAAGAAGAATATAGGAGTGTATTATGTCAAGGTACTGTTATTATTGCTGTTTTGCTGTTAGAATTGACCTATCAATACTTACCCTGTAACTTAATTTATTTTCCATAATCTTTTGAGGTAAGAAAAAATACCCACAAGTTGTTGACACGAACGAGGCAATTCAATTATTTGACAACCTATCAATTAGCTATTATAATGATAAGTAAGCTTGTAGGAGGTATGATGAATAATGGCCAGAATTAAGTATACTCCTCTTTATCTGGAAGCCAAGACAGAACTAATAAAAATGATCAAAAAAGGTGATTTTAAGGACAATAGATTACCTCCCGAAGAAGAGCTTTCTGAAAGATTAGGAATAAGTCGTTCAACTATCCGTGAAGCTTTAATAACTTTGGATCGAGAAGGAATAATAACCAAAAAACAAGGAATAGGAAGTTTAATCCATAAAAGTACCTTAACAACTAAAATGAGGATTGATTTAGTCCAGGACTTTATTAAGTTATTAGAAAATGGGGGTTATAAAGCTTCGGTAAAAAGAATTAATTCCACATGGCTAGACGAGATACCCCAAGTGGAAATAAAAATGCCCCCTCTTAAAGATAAGAAATATTTTTTAAATGAGTTTCTCTATCTAGCTGACTATCAACCAGCCATACTAGCTACAAATATTATCCCCGAATCTAGTTTAGCTATCCCCTTACAAACAAAAGAAATACCTTTTAATAGTTTTAAAGGGTTTTTTGATTTTTTAAGTAAATATACCAATGAAGAAGTTTCTCACTCTATTACCAGATTTATTCCCAGTAAAGTGGATACGAAAATAAGTAGAATACTCGAAATAAAAGAGAATGAGCCCATAATTAAGAGAGAAGAATTTTATTATGGGATATTTGATAAATTGATTTGCTGTTCGGAAATAGTTTTCCATCCTGGCTTAGTAGATCTTACCATCGTGCGAAAATTAGATTGACGTAATAAAATTGTTTATTACTGGTGGGAAGATAATATAACAAATAAGACTTTACTTATATAAAGATAAAATACACAGAAACCAAATAGATAAGATGTAAAAGAGATTAATAAATATCAAGGCTTAGGTTAATTTGGGAGTTTTCAGGGGGGAGGATTTGTCTTGAATATCTTGCAGTATCGGAATTTCAAAAAAGCGAGAAAATAACAAAATAAAAATTTTTTTGATAGTTAATAACATTTTTTAAATACATTAAAAGAAAAAAGTGTAACTGACAGTAAGAAAGGTTGCAGAATTTATAGGATTTTTTTAAAAGAGACAAAACGATCCCATAGCAAATCCTGACCTATCGTCAGGACAGGTTTCGTGCTCTAAAATTTAACAAACTGTTCTTTGATAAACGGAATATTAAGTTATGGTGGTTGGAAGTAGGTTAACGATTTTGCTTTTTGAGAGAAGGTAGCAATTTCTACCAGTTTCATTTGTTTTCCACACTTTGGGCATAAAAGTGGGTCGGAACCACGGTATAGTTTTTGTCTTTCTCTCCAGGGGAGAACCTCCAGGGAATATCTCTTTCTTTTTAAGAGTTTTAGGAATATTTCTTTAAGAGAAGTTTTAACTCGGTTAGCCAGAATACCATAATACCGTATTTGTCGGAAATTATCTGGTAGGATATGTTGGATTAAAAGTTCCATAAATCTCTCCACCGGAACGGACCACCTGACTGGATTTTGATTTCTTTCTTGGTAAGAGAAGGTTACCCAGATACCTTCTGCTTGAACAATTTTACTGACCTGCAGAATTCTGGATTCACCAAGAGGCGGTCTTTTGGTGTAGCGACCGATATAGGAGACGGTGAAGTTTTTATAGTCCAGTTCTTCACTGTCGTGGACATACCAATTAATCTTAAGGAGTGGACTAAAAAAACTGTCCAGCACTCCCGGGTGAGAGAAAACAGAGAGTTCACCACAGTTAGGGTTTTTCTTGAGATAATTTCTGATAGATTTTTTGAGTTCATCTATCAAAAGATATCGCCACCTTTTGTGAAGCATTACAAATGGTAGGTATGCTGAGTGTTTCCATTTTTTTCTTACTTGATTATTTTTAAGGTAAAGTCCACCAGTGGTGGAGAGCAAATGGATATGAGGATTGAATTTCAGGTTTCTACCAAAGGTGTGTAAAGCACAAATAATTGCTGGCAGGAAATGTCTTTCTTTGGAGTAAGAGAGAATGGTTTTTGAGGCAGCAACGAAAAAGGCAGTTGAGCAAGAATCTATTTTTATCCAGAAGCAACCGTAAGGAATCTGGTATAGTAAAACATATATGATGAAAAGATGATGGTGGGAAATCCTTTTCAACTTTAGCGATCCATTGGTCGGTTAGAATTTTCCCACAAGTATTACAGAATCGGCTTTTACAGGAATGAGGAACAACAATATACTCCTCGGGATGATCAGGGCAGGCATACTTGTGATAGCCAAGCTTTTGAGGATTTCTACAATTAAGCATTTTATTAACGGTAGAGACGACATAATCAGGGACTGAGTTTTGAGGTGAAGAAAGATAATCGTCCCAGTGTTCTTGAAAGATTTGTTTTATTGAGAACCTGTAGGAAAAGGTTTGTTCCATGAAACAAATTATACAAAAGAACACTGGGAAAAGCAAATAATAGTCTGGTATTTGTAACAAAATAAGGATATAAGAAACACATTTAAGAAGGGGGTTTCAGGGGGCGAAGCCCCTTGAATATCTTGACAGGTAATCATGTTTTTCTTTTTAGTTACAACAAAACAACCAAGATTTAAGGAGGTTTTTAGGTGAGTGAATATACAGATTAAAATATTAGGAGTAAGTGGAAGCCCACGCAAAGGGGCGACACAATATTGTGTTCGAGAAGCGCTCTTATCTGCAACCGATATTTCCGGTGTTAGTACTGAATTTATTGATTTAAAAGGGAAGGAAATTCATCCTTGTATTCACTGTAACCGATGTATTAAAGAACAATTAAATTATTGTCCTACCTTTACTGATAATATGCGCGATTACTACGACATCATTCTTGAGGCAGACGGTTTTATTCTCGGTTCCCCGGTCTATCAAATGAATGTTACTGCTCAAATGCAGGCTTTTCTTAATCGTTTACGCCCTCTAGGAGGTTATATAACTAAGGGTCATTGGGCTACTAAGGTTGGCGGCGCAATTGCAGTTGGAGGGACGAGAAATGGTGGCCAAGAAACTACCTTGGAAGCTTTGGATAATTTCTTTTTTTGCACTGGAATGACTGTAGTGAGCGGGGGTATTTTTGCTTATAATGGGGCAGCTGTTTGGTCTAATGATAAAAAAGAGCAAGGAGCTAAAGAAGACAACGAAGGTATGGATTCTGTAAGAATAGTAGGGAGAAGAGTGGCTTTAATTGCCAAGATTCTTAAAGTTGGATTAGCAAATTTAACCGAACCAATAGAAGGAGCCATTTTGGCTGGTTTCTCCAATCAAAAAGAATTAGACCGCAGGATTGAAAAATTTGTTCATCGCTAGCATTTGATCGATAAAATATTTATTAAAAATGAGGTAGAACTTATATGGTTCAGGAAATTATTTTAAGTTTAAAAGAGATTACTAAAATTTTCCCTGGTGTAATTGCTAATGATCATATTAGTTTAGATATATTTAAAGGCGAAATTCATAGCTTATTAGGCGAAAATGGAGCTGGTAAGACCACTTTAATGAACATTTTATATGGGCTTTATAAGCCCGATAAAGGGGAAATTATATTTAAAGGTGAGGAGGTAAAAATACACTCTCCCAGAGATGCCATAAATTTAGGAATAGGAATGATTCATCAACGTTTCATGCTTATTCCTAGATTTACAGTCTTTGAAAATATTATTTTAGGACAACCTTCCGAAAAGCCCCCTCTCTTAGAAAAAGAAAAACTTCACGAAAAAATTTTGAGAGTTGCTGAAAGATTTAATATTAAATTAGATTTGGATGTACCTGTAGAGAATTTAAGCGTAGGGACCCAACAGAAAGTAGAAATCCTAAAAGCTCTTTACCAAGGAGCAGACCTTTTAATTTTAGATGAACCTACTTCAGTCCTTACCCCCCAAGAAGCACAGAATTTGTTTAAAGATCTATTAGCTTTAAAAGAGCAAGGTTGTACCATTATCTTTATTTCTCATAAATTAAAAGAAGTTATGCAAATAAGCGATCGGATTACAGTTTTAAGAGATGGTAAAGTTGTGGGGACAAAGAAAAAATTAGAGACTAACTTTCAAGAACTTTCCAAATTAATGGTAGGGAGAGAGATTTCTTTCACTATTAAAAAGAAGGATGTTCAACCAGGGAGAGAAGTTTTATGTTTAGAAGATATTTCCATGAAAAATAAAAAAGGATTGAGACTTTTAAAAAATATATCTTTAAGTGCTCGAAGTGGTGAGATATTAGGAATTGCGGGAGTAGACGGAAATGGTCAAAGAGAATTAGCAGACGCGATTTGTCGGTTACAAAAAATTGATTCAGGTAATATAAAAATGTTAGGGCAAGAGGTTAGCAGTAGTAGCCCGCGAAGATTATATGAGCAGGGGTTATCTTATATCCCAGCAGATAGAAAAAGGTATGGATTAATTCTAAATTTTACTATTGCAGAAAACCTTATTTTAAAAGACTACTATTTACCTCCTTTTAAGCGTGGCCTATTTTTGAATGTTCCATACATTAATGACTATTCTAAGAAGATAATTGTAGCTTATGATATTAAGACGCCTTCTCATCTTGTTCAAGCAAGTAAATTATCCGGTGGAAATCAACAGAAAGTGGTATTGGGGAGAGAATTAAGCAAATGTCCAAAACTGCTCATAGTAATGGAGCCAACCCAAGGTTTAGATGTGGGAGCATGCGAATTTGTACATAATAAGCTTTTAGACGAAAGAGATAAAGGTGTGGCAATTTTATTATTTTCTACAGATTTAGATGAAATAATGAGTCTTTCTGACCGGATAGCGGTTATATATGAGGGAGAGATTATGGGAGAAGTAGATCCGAGAAAGGCAGACGTCGGAGAAATTGGTTTGATGATGGCGGGAGTAAAATATCTCGAAAAGGAGGTGGTAGATGGATAAAATGTATAACTTTTAAAGTTCATAGTAAAAATTGAGAGAGTAAAAAACAAATTAAAAAGGAGAGAGAAAAATGGGGAAGAATAAATTGTTTTCAGGGGTATTTATTTTAGCATTTGTCCTATTAATAGGGTTTAGTACTTTTGCTTTAGCTGAACCTTTAAAAGTTGCCGTAATATTTCCTCAACCTATAACTAGCGAAGGGTGGACTAAAAGTGGGTACGATGGTTTAATGAAAGCCAAGGAAGATTTTGATATAGAGATTAGTTATCAAGAAAATGTTTCTGCTGGTGAAATAAAAGAAGCACTAAGAGGTTATGCAGCAGAGGGGTATGACCTTATTATTGTCCATGAAATGGATTATATTGAGCCCACCATTGAAGTAGCAGAGGAATACCCCGATATAATGTTCGCAGTAATTTACGGTTATGAATCAGCTGATAATGTGGCTGTAGTGAGTGGGACTAATTGGGAGGCAAATTGCTTGGCCGGAGCAGTAGCAGGTTTAATGACCAAAACTAACAAGGTAGGTTTTATGATTTCACATGATAGTCCTATAGCCCATGAATTTCTAAATGCTGCTTTTATATATGGGGCCAGAAAGATTAATCCGGAAGTTGAAGTTATTACTACTTTTGTGGGGAGTTGGGACGACACAGTAAAAGGGAAAGAGTTAGCTAAGGCATTGGTAAAAGAGGGGGTAGATGTTATTTATTCTCAGTGTGGAGTAATAAATCGAGCAGTTCTTCAGGTGTGCGAAGAGTCAGGAATCTGGGCAATTGGTGCTGTGGAAGATATGTCGTACCTAGCCCCTCAAACAGTTATTGCTAGTGCAATAGCTCCTACAGAATATTTGGTATATGGAGCAATTAAAGATATGATAAACGGCACTTTAAAGGGTGGCAACGTAATAAAGGGAATAAAAGATGGAGCAGAGGATATAGTTTTTAATCCCTCATTAAAGGACAAATTGCCAGAGAATGGTGAAGAAAAAATAATGGAATTAAGGCAAGAAATCATTGAGGGAAACATAACTATAGAACAAATACGAGAAGAACTTACCAAGCAAAACGTTAAATTCTAAATTTGTAATAACCTAGCGAATAGGACTAGAACTATCTATTACGCCCTATTCGCTAGGTATAATCGATATAAAAAGGATGGTGAAAGCCAGCAATGGAAGATGGTAGCATTAGAATTAAGCAGGAGAGATACAATAAAGTATTTATCACAATTATTCCTTTTGGTGCTTTTTTTATAGCTCTGTTTCTAGGAGCAGTACTTATATTCTTGGCGGGTATTAATCCGTGGGAAGCTTATAATTATATGCTATATAGTATTTTTGGTAACCTCCGTCTTTTTAGCGAAGTTTTTACTCACTTTGTACCCTTAATTTTTTGTGCCCTGAGCTTTGCAGTAGCTTTCAAAGGAGGGTTTTTTAATGTGGGTCAAGAAGGGCAGCTTTATTTTGGGGCACTGACCGGGGCTTTAGTGGGAATTTATATTCAAGGGTTACCGGCTTTTATTCATATTCCGTTGGCATTATTAGCCGGTTTTATAGGCGGGGCTTTTTGGTGTTGGATTGCTGGGATATTAAAAATTAAATTAGGTGCAGATGAAATTCTTAACACAATTATGCTTAGTTATTTGTCTATTCTTTTAATAAACTTTATTGTGATGTATTTTCTTAAGCCGGCTAATTCTTATATTAGTCAATCCGAGAAAATTGCTAGATCTGCATATTTCCCTAAAATAATTCCTAATACTCAAATAAATCTTGGAGTAATATTAGCTTTGTTGATTGCAATTATTGTTTACATTTTTCTATTTCGTTCTCCAGCTGGCTACGAAGTAAGGGCAATAGGAGAAAATTTAGAAGCAGCTAATCACGCTGGTATTAACATAATAAAAGGTACTATGACTGTAATTATTATATCGGGAGGATTATCCGGTCTGGCTGGCACGAGTATAGTAATGGGGACACAATACCGATTAATACCTGCCCTCTCTCCTGGTTATGGTTTCGAGGGTATCGGTGCAGCAGTAATGGCCAGGAATAATCCTTTAGGGATTATTCTAACTACATTTTTATTTGCGTTTTTGCGGGTAGGGGCAGGAGCTATGCAGAGAGGAGTTGGTGTGCCCTTACCTATATCCTGGGCTATCGAAGGAATAATTATGATTTTAGTTACGGCAAGCGAATATTTAAGTAACAAGATTTCTGCTAATCTAATAGGAGGAAGAGCATAAATGAACTTATCCACTTTGGCATCTTGGTTTGCAATGTCGATCAGGTTATCTATCCCTCTACTTTATGCAGCATTGGGTGGCCTTATATTATTTAAATCTGGTGTATTTAATATGGGGCTAGAAGGAATGATGTTAATAGGTGCTTTTTTAGGTTTCTATGGAGTTTTAGTAACCGATAGTTTATGGATAGGTCTTTTGACGGCAATAATAGGGGGAGCTCTATTAGGGCTGTTGCTTGCCTATGTAACAGTATCTTTGGGGGGAAATCAATTAGTAATAGGTTTAGGAATAAATTTTTTTATTCTAGGTCTGACTGGATTCTTTTTCCGCCTGCTTTGCAATAGTGGGTTGGTTTCTGATACCACGCGGATAGCAAATTTTTCCTCGATAAATATCCCCTTTTTAAGTACATTGCCTTTTCTAGGTGAAATTTTTTTTAAACATAATTTTCTAACTTATTTAGCAATTTTATTAGTTATCTTGATAAATTGGTTCTTTTACAAAACTACTTACGGTTTAGGTCTCCTTGCTGTAGGAGAAAGTCCTGAAACTGCTAATTCTGCTGGGATAAATGTATATTTAATTCGATATATAGCAGCAATTATTAGTGGAATATTAGCTGCTACTGGTGGAGCGTTTTTAACTTTAACTCAAGTTACTCGTTTTTCAGAAAATATTACTGACGGCAGAGGTTGGCTTGCTTTAGCCGTAATTATTTTTGGTAAATATACACCGTGGGGAACGTTAGGGGCCTCATTAGTTTTTGGAGCAGGGCTTGGTTTGGTATTACAATTACAAGTGTTGGGAGTAAAAATACCTATCCAGATAGTGCAAATGTTACCCTATGTTTTGACTATTGCCGCGTTAATCGGTGTAGTCGGCAAGGTAAGAGGTCCGAGTGCATTGGGTAGGCCATTTGTAAAAGATTAAGAAAAATATTATTTTCTAAATATTTAGTCTTATACTAAAAATTAATAATTGTTAAAAAAGGAATAATTATGGATATTTTGATTAAAAACATAAGTACCTTGATCCAAGATGCCGACCATATACTTAACGATAAAGATATACTAATTGAGGACAATAAAATTAAAAAGATTGGCAATATTTTGCCAGAGGATTTACCTTCTCACTGTAAAATTATTGAAGGTGATAGAAAAGTAGTTATGCCGGGATTGATAAATGCCCATACTCATTTATATCAGTCTATGCTAAGAGGATGTCGAGATGATTTAACCCTAACTCCTTGGTGTGAGAAGGTAATATTCCCCTTTATAGATATAGTTTATAAAGATTGTAAAAAATATAATGCTGCGATTGGATACTACTGGTCAATGTTAAGCTCAATAGAGATGATTCATAATGGAATAACTTGTTGTATCGACATGGATCTTAATGTAGGTGGGATTCCTAAAGCCTGGCAGGATATTGGCATGCGGGGAATTACTGCTTTTACGATAGCAAACCGCTGGGTCCCCAAAGAGTTTTGTCACGATAATAACATCCTGAAGGAAGAAATTGAACAATATATAAAAGAATGGCAGCAAGATTATTCAGACGAGGGTTTAGTCCAAGTTTTTTTGGCACCATCTACCTTATTTTGCTGCACCCCGGAATTAATGGAATGGGTAGTAGAAAAAACTGAAGAATATAATTTAGGTCTTCAGATCCATATTTCTGAAACAAAATGGGAGAATCAAGATGCTTTAAAAGAATTCGGGACTACCCCTCTTGAGTTTTTAGAAAAGATAAATTTATTGAGACGTCCCATTTCAGCAGCTCATTGTATTTATTTAACCGATAAAGAGATCGATATAGCTGCTAGAAGAGGTGTGATACTTGTTTATAATCCCAAAAGTAATATGAAATTGAGTGATGGGATTGCACCTATAGCAAAAATGCTCAAAAAAGGAGTTACGGTAGCCTTAGGTACAGATGGGCCAGCTTCTAATGACCAATTAGATATGTTTGAAGAAATGAGGATGGGATCCTTATTGCAAAAAGTATTTTCTGAAGAACCAGGAGTGCTTAGTGCCTCGGAAATCTTTAAAATGGCTACAGAAAATGGGGCAAAAGCAGCGAGAATAAATGCGGGGACGATTGAAGAAGGAAAACTAGCAGATTTGATTATTCTTAATCTGAACAAAGCTCATTCTGCTCCGGTTAATAAGGTGATTCAAAATATTGTTTACTGCGGAAAAAACACTAATGTCGAAACTGTTATGATTAATGGAAAGGTAATTATGGAAGACGGAAAAATTCTTACCGTTGATGAAGAAGGGCTTACTAGAGAAAGTATTAAGCAAGGCGAAGAAATTTTAAAAAGAATTGATTTTAATAAACCATAAGAACAAAACCACAAAAAGATTATTGATATCAACTAATAAACCTGATGTTAATTTAGAATTATAAGAACAAAATAAATAAGGACTTCAATATGAAAAGAATAATCGATCATCCCATTCTGGGGAAGGAAGAGGAGAGAGAAAAAATAAAAATTACCGTTAACGGGAAGAGTATCTCTGCTTATAAAGGAGAGACTATCGCTGCTGCTTTAATAGCCAATGGCTGTAGAGATTTTAGTTATACACGACGCTTTCATCTCCCGCGGGGATTTTTTTGTGGGATAGGACAGTGTACCGATTGCTCCATGATTGTAAACGGCGTACCAAATATCAGGACTTGTGTTACCAGAGTGGAAGAAGGGATGATCATCGAGACACAATATGGATATGGGAAGAAGTAAATGAAAGAAGTTGAGGTCTTGGTAGTAGGGGCAGGTCCTGCTGGTTTAGGAGCGGCTATAGAGGCTAGTCGTTATGGGGCTAAAGTCCTCTTGGTAGATGATAAAGATAAACCGGGGGGGCAGCTTTTTAAACAAATTCATAAATTTTTTGGCTCTAAAGAACACCTGGCCGGCACGCGGGGTTTTGATATTGGGTTTTATTTACTTAAAGAGGCCAATTCTCTGGGAGTAGAAATTTCTTTAGAGACTAAAGTATTAGGGATTATGGAAAAGGAGATTGTCTCTCTCTTGGTTAAAGACCAAAAAATAGAATTGTTAAAGGCCAAGAGGGTAGTTTTGGCCACTGGCGGAATGGAAAAATCTCTTTCCTTTCCCGGCTGGACCTTGCCCGGGGTGATAGGGGCGGGAGCGGCCCAGACTTTAGTCAATATTGAGCGGGTATTACCGGGAGAAAGGATCTTAATGGTAGGTTCAGGCAATGTCGGTTTAATTGTAAGCTATCAATTATTACAAGCCGGTGCAGAGGTATGTGGTATCGTGGAAGCCGCCCCTTTTATTACTGGCTATTTGGTTCATGCGGCGAAGGTAATGAGGGGGGGAGTCCCTCTATATACTCAACATACCGTTAAAGAGGTAAGAGGGGAAAAGAGCGTAGAAGAGGCGGTAATTGCGGCCCTGGATGAAAGATGGAATCCTGTAAAGGGCACAGAGAAAACCCTTGCCGTAGATACTGTATGTCTGGCGGTGGGGTTAAGTCCTAATATGCGGTTAGCCAGTTTAGCCGGGTGTAAACTAGAATTTTTCCCCGACTTGGGGGGCTTTTTACCTTTACACGATGATAAGCTGGAATCAACTAAGAAAGGGGTTTATGTAGCCGGGGACCTAGCGGGGGTCGAAGAAGCCAGTAGTGCCCTGGATGAAGGGCGTCTGGCGGGTATTAGTGTAGCCGCTTCTTTAGGTTATATCAATAGTAATGAATTCGAAAAACTAAAAAAAGAGTATGGGAGCAGGCTTAACCAATTGAGAGAAGGACCTTTCGGCTATAAACGTGCTCTTGCCAAGAAACAAATTATCTCCAGATTTCAGCAAGAAGAGGTAGGGGGCACTGAAAGAGATAAAGAAGGGGAAACAAATTCTAAATTAAAGAGATATACTACTATCCCTTCTTGGTCAGAATTTCAAGAATTTCCTGGTTACCCTTCTTTGGAAAGGATAAAAAAAGGGCCGGTGGCTTGTATCGAATGCATTCAGGAGATTCCTTGCGATCCCTGTGTTGCTGCCTGTCCCTTTAAAGCAATCAAGATAAATTCTCACCTTACCCATTTACCCTCTTTAAGAGAAGATCAATGTAAGGGATGTGGGCTATGCCTAGCTTCCTGTCCCGGTCAGGCGATCTTCATGCTTGATTATAATTACTCTCCTGATAAGGCGGCCATTTCTTTTCCTTACGAATATCTACCTTATCCAAAGCCCGGGGATAAAGTTAAGGGAGTTAACCGAAGGGGAGAGCCGGTGGGAGAAGTAGAAGTAATTAAGGTAGAGCAAAGGCATGCTTTTGATCGGACTGCCGTAGTAACTATAGCCTGTGCTAAGGAATTTATTCATCAGATTCGCTCTATAGAAAGGAGAAAAGACGATGTCTAAAGATCAGGGAAAAAATGGGGATAGAAAAATTATTTGTAGATGCGAAGAAATTACTGAAGAAGAAATAAGGGAGGCGATTAGAGAGGGGTATACCACTATTAAAGCTATTAAGCGAAGAACTAGAGCGGGAATGGGACTCTGCCAGGGGCGAACTTGTAGTAGCTTAATCCAGGAGATTATTGCGGAAATGACGGAAAAGAAAAAGGAAGAAATCTTACCGGATACAGTAAGGCCGCCTCTCTATCCAGTAGAACTTAGCATATTAGGCCAAGAGGGGGAAGAAAGAGATGTGTTTAGTGAATATTAATTTAAAAGATCTTACAAGGAGGGGGAAATGAATCTATCTAAAGAGACTTTAAAAGAACTTTATTATAATATGGTCTTAATCCGGCACTTTGAAGAAGTAGTCGATGAATATGCCAAAAAGGGCTATATCCCTGGCTTCGTTCATCTAAGCACCGGGCAAGAGGCTTGCCAGGCGGGAGTAATGAAGGCTTTAAAAGAAACTGATTATAAATTTCCTGATCACCGAAGTCATGGAGTCTGCCTCTTAGCAGGTACGCCCAAAGAAAGAGTGCTGGCCGAGATATTTGGCAAAAAGACCGGCATTTCCGGTGGGAGAGGAGGGAGTATGCACATCATCGATATCAAATGTCGTAATATGGGTTTCAATGCTATTCAAGGAGCTAATTTAGTCACCTGTTTAGGTACGGCTTTTGCCTCGCAATATAATAACACTCAAGATGTAACAGCAGTGTTTTTTGGCGACGGGACTATGGGCCGAGGTGAAGTCTACGAAGGGATGAATATAGCGGCTAAATGGAAACTCCCTATCCTATATGTCCTGGTAAATAATAGATACGCTATCTCTACCCGGGTGGAGGATGTTCATTCTTATCCTGAAAATTTGTCTGACCGAGCCCAGGGATACTGTATTCCTAATGAAGTAATCGACGGAAATGATGTGATTGCTGTTTATGAAGCCGCCAGTAAGGCAGTAAAAAGGGCCCGGGAAGGGGAAGGCCCTACTGTTTTAGAATTATTAACTTACCGTTGGCAGGGGATGTTCTCTGGAGATCCTGCTGCCTATCGCCCTAAAGAGGAAGTAGAGATCTGGAAAGAAGAAAGGTGCCCGATTAAACGTTTAAGAGAAAAGTTAGTCCAGGATAAAACCTTTACTACTGAAGAATTAGATAAGTTAAATAAAGAAAGCTTAGAAGAAATCCAAGGCATGCTAAAGTATGCCTTGGAAAGCCCCGAACCTGAACCCGAAGAGGCTATAAAACATGTCTATGTAGGAAGAGAGGTGCAAGGAAGATGAGAAAATTATCTTTCGGTAAAGCTATTAATGAAGCTTTAGATCAAGAAATGGAAAGAGATGAAAAGGTATTTGTTTTAGGAGAAGATGTAGCCAAAATGGGAGGAGATTTTGGAATTACTCGAGGATTGTGGAAGAAATACGGGGACAAAAGAGTAAAAGATACCCCTTTATCCGAGGCCGCTATTTTAGGTATTGCCAATGGCGCGGCTATGGCCGGCCTTCGACCAGTGGCCGAGATAATGTTTGCGGATTTCATTACCGAAGGCTATGACCAGTTGGTAAATAATTCAGCAAAAATTCATTTTATGTTTAATGGAACAGTAACCTGCCCTTTAGTAGTCAGAACTGCTAATGGTGCAGGATTTCACGCTGCTTATCATCACTCTCAGACCCCCGAAGCCTGGTTTTTAAATGTTCCTGGACTTTATATAGTTGCCCCTTCTACCCCTTATGAGGCTAAAGGTCTTCTCATCGCCTCTATTCGTGACGATAATCCGGTTATTTTTCTCGAGCATAAACTACTTTACGAAATGGAGGGAGAGGTACCAGAGGAGCCTTATATGGTAGAACTAGGTAAAGCCCGGGTAAGAAAGGAAGGCAAAGATGCAACCTTAATAGCTTCACAACGGATGGTCTACCTGGCCCTGGAGGCTGCTGAAGAACTCTCCAAAGAAGATATTCAAGTAGAAGTCATTGACCTGAGAACTCTCTTTCCTCTGGATAAAGATGCTATCTTTGATTCTGTAGCTAAAACGGGGAGGGTGGTGTTAGTGAACGAAGCCCCTAAAACCGGTAATTATGTTAATGAGATATCTCAAACCATAAATGAAGAGATGTTTGAGTTTTTAAAAGCCCCCATCAAAAGGGTTACGGGACTGGATGCGCCTACCGCCTTTGCTCCTAAGCTGGAAGAATATTATTTGCCTCACAAAGAAGATATTATCCGGGAAGTTAAAGAGATTGTAGAATATTAAGATTATCTATACGATAACCTTAATATTAATATTCTTGAATTAGGTGGAAAGTGGTTTTTAAAGTAACTAAGGAAGCAAAAGGATAAGTAATTAGCCTGGGTAAATCAATATGAAGGTGTAAGTAAAAATAGAAAAGGGGAGATAAAGTATGAAATATAAGGGAATCGAAATAGAAGAAGTTAATTGCGAATGTACTGATTTACGAATTTGCCGAGGTGTACTTACGGCTCTTACAGAAGAAATAGCCTTACATGAAGCAAGATATCTGAGTGGGTTTGGTCTTATTACAGCATCGCCAATACAAACTTGTATTGAAGGAATACTTCCTGAATCAGAAACTCCGGACAGAAGAAGGGGTATAATTATCCAATTTAATGTTCCCTCCGCAGTAAGTTACGAGAAATTCCGTGAAGCACTTCTTAAACGTTTATTTATAGTCCCTCATTTACCAACTTGCTCATTGTTTGATGTTTCTTCGAAAAAAGAAGGTACCTTTATTAACATAGGGGAATATATGCGTAGATGGGGAGACGGTTTTGAGGTATCTGAGAATTATCAGGGGCGAGATGTTTATAAGATCCCCATTATGACAGGAGATATGCTCATAGAAAAGACCTTGAGTGTCTATCGAGGATTGGATGCAGCGTTGGAAATTTTTGCTCAAAATGCAGTTTCCTGCATAGTAGCCAGTCAAGAAGCAACTTGTAGAATATTTCATGAGGTTCCCGGGGTAGCCCTTTTTAATTATCCTATAGGAGGAGTGAGTGGAGCAAAGGTGGGGGGAATTAATTACTCTAAAGAAAGGGTGACTATTAATCATTCTTTTTGTCCTACACTTAGAAATACCGTAAAAGATGGTAATTTTCCGGCTGGTACAGAAGCAGTAATTGAATATCCGATAGTAGGGTTAGATGAAAATTCGATTAAGCAAGCTTTAAAAGTTGCTATAGATACATTTGCCACTACTCCCGGAATAATTAAGATAACCAGTCCCACCTTTGAGGGACAATGGGGGGAACGCAAAATCTACCTTCCAGAAATTATCTAGGAGTTTTAATATCACCCTGAATAGAAGTTTTTTGCAAGGGGAGTAAGGTATAGTGGGTAATAATGTAAAAAGTTACTTAGAGATGCGGGAAATTACTAAAACTTATAGAACTTACGATCACGCAGTAGTAGTAGCTCTTAAAGGTGCAAATCTTAGAGTTAGGAAGGGAACCGTTCATGCAGTTTTAGGAGAAAATGGAGCAGGCAAAACAACACTTATGGAAATTCTTGCTGGTGTTTTAAAAAAAGATTCTGGAACTATATATTTTAAAGGTCAAAAACTGGAGGTAGAAAATGCCTCTCAAGCTTTTGCTCAAGGGATAGGGATGGTTCATCAACGTCTTAGTTTGATCGAGGATTTTACAGTTGCCGAAAATATAGTACTCGGTATTGAGCCTACCAATCGTTTGGGGATAATAAATTTAGAACAGATAGAAAAGAAAGTATCAAAATTCTTTCAAGAAAGTGGTTTTGCTCTAGAGGCTTCTGGGATAGTTAATACGCTTTCTATAGGCCAACGTCAGAAGGTGGAAATTATGCGGGCGCTCTATCGGGGCGCGGATTTACTGATTTTAGATGAGCCTACCTCGGCCTTGACTGAGCAAGAAGTGCAAGATTTATTTCGGCTGATTAACGTATTTAAAAAACAAGGCAAAACGATAATATTTATTACTCATAAAATAGAAGAAGTGTTAGATATAGCTGATGAATTAACTGTATTAAGAAAAGGGAGAACGATAGGAGAAGGGCAAATTAAAGATTTTAGCAAAAAAGAGATAATACAAATGATTATGGGAGAACCTATCTCTCTCCGTATCGAGCGTATTCCTTTAAGGAAGGGAAAAATATTATTGTCAGTACGAGATTTGTCTGTTAGTAGCAATGGAAACTTAGAAAGAGTTAAGAATATTTCTTTTGATTTGAAAGAAGGAGAAATTACCGCGATTGCTGGGGTTAGTGGTAATGGGCAGAAAGAACTGGTCGAGGCTATTTTTGGCTTACGATTACCAGCAACAGGAAAAATTTTGGTAAATAGTAAAGATATAACAAATTTATTGCCGCGCGGCCGTAGGGAAATGGGGATTAGTTATATTCCTGAAGATCGCATGAATTTAGGCTCAAGTCTTAAGAGCAGCTTGATGGAAAATGTTATTGTTGACAAGTACTATAAGCCACCATTTTCGGAGCGGGGCTGGAGACAAATAGATTTGTGTAAAAAATATGCTGAAAAACTCGTAAGTAATTATAATATAAAAATTCCCGATGTTGATTGTTGTGTCGGTACTCTTTCGGGAGGAAATATTCAAAGAGTTATAATAGCCAGAGAGCTTACTACAGATTTTACAATATTAATTGCCCAAGAACCGACCATGGGATTGGATTTGGGATCAATCAAGTACGTTTATAATTTGCTTTTGGAGATGAGAAATGAAGGGAAAACTATTCTGTTATTAACGAGTGATATGGATGAAATTATTAATCTTTCCGATAGAATACTGGTTATGTATCGAGGGGAAATAGTAGCTAACTTAGATAATAATTTGAAGCCTATTACCAAAGAAGAGATAGGTGAATATATGTTAGGTATCAAACGTCAAAATCATATTGAGCTTTTGGGTTAACGAGGTTTATATATAATGACCACCTTTTTATCATCATTAAAAAGGTTATTTATTGCTATTTTATTTGCCTTAATACTTGCCGTTGTTATCATAATTATTACCAGTAGCGAACCAAGCGAGGCAATTAAAGTATTTTTTTTAGGTCCTTTTAGTAATAAATATTTTTTAGGAAATATGGTCAGTTATGCTATACCCTTGATTATTAGTGGTTTAGGTGCAAGCATTGCCTTTTCGGCCGATATGTGGAATATGGGTTTAGAGGGGCAATTATATATTGGTAGTTTATGTGGTACATATTTAGCTTACCAGATGTCTTCTTGTCCAAAGACTATCGTTGTTCCTATTGTTTTAATGGTGTCTTTTTTTATTGGCGGAGGTAGCGCAGCTATTTCTAGCTACTTAAAGAATAGATGGAAGATAAACGTGTTTTTATCTTCATTACTTATTGCCAATGCTTTGTTCCCTTTTGTTACATTTTTTTTAGAAGGACCATTTAGTGATCCTAAAGCAGGAATGGCTGCCTCTCCTTATTTTAACCGAAACTTTATGTTTTCGAAAATTTTGCCTCCTTCTGAACTTCACAGTGGTTTACTCATATCTTTAGGCCTTGTTATTTTATTTTACTTTATTATGAAGCGACGAGTACTGGGTTATGAAATAAAAATGACTGGAGAAAATGCACTCTTTGCTTATTACGGTGGTGTACCAACGGCACGAATAGAAATGATTGCAATGTTTCTGAGTGGGGGATTAGCTGGTTTAGCAGGGATGATTAATATTTTTGGAAGTACGGGGAGAATGTTAGGTTATATGACCAATTTCGGTTGGAATGGGATACCCATTGCCATAATTGCTCGTTATGATCCTATTATTGTCGTTCCGGCAGCTTTATTATTTTCCTTTGTTCAAAAAGGAGCTGAAGCTGGTGCACTATTTGCAGATATTACTCCCGAAATTGCCCAGCTAATTCAGGCTACTATTTTTTATATAATAACAGCAGAGGGTCTTTTTGAGGCCATAGGAATTTGGAAAAGGAAATCATCAGCATGATTATTCCTTTAATTGATAGCGTCATTTATACGATGCTAGCCGCAACAACACCTGTAGTTTTGGCCGCTCTGGGAGTGATGTTTACAAATTTTAGTGGTATGTTTAATATCGCTCTGGAAGGGATGATGCTGGTGTCTGCTTTTTTTTCGGTGTTTGTAGTAGATATTACCTCAAATCTTTGGTTAGGAATGATAGCTGGCATTGGTGCTGCTACTATTTTAGGGCTTAGCATATTTTTTATATGCCATTATTTCCACGCGGAGATTTTTATTGTAGGAATGGGTGCAAATTTAATTGCTACGGGCCTTACCACATTTATGGCAGTCCAATTAAAAGGTTCTTCCAGTTTAATTTTTGAAAATGTTCCAAAACTTAGAAGAATAGCCATACCAATTATAGAAAATATTCCGATTTTACGGGGGTTAAGTGGACATTATGTCATTGACTATTTGGCGATTGCCATTAGTGTTATTTGTTATATTTTAGTATTTTATACACCTTATGGATATCATCTCAGAACTATTGGTAAAGATGAGTGGGTTGCTAAAACGCTCGGTATATCTATTACCAAACATCAATTTATTAGTTATCTCTGGTGTGGTTTTTTATGCGGTTTGGGAGGAGCAGTGTTATCATTGCCAGTAGGGGTATTTTTAGGCGGTCCAGTTGGTATGGCTAACGGAAGAGGTTGGTTAGCGATAGCTGTATTGTGCCTGGGGCAAGAAAACCCGCTTAATATATTAGCGGCAGCTTTATTTATTGGAGCAACGTCAGCTTTATCGGATTTATTGCAGGTAACGACTAGCTTATCACCGAGGCTGTTAATGGCATTACCATTTGCCGCTGCACTTATAGCTATAGTTTTTTACATGGCTAAAGAACATAAAACTAGTCTAGGAATTAAAATTTAGTAAGAATATATAAGGATCTGTATGAGGTAAAAAATAAGCCGTATTATTAGACAACTAAATTTTGCTATAAAAAAAGAGTTAAATTACTGAGAAAGATTCTAACTAAAAATTTTAGTTATTACTTATAGATTATTGGAAATTACCTAACTTGAGCAGCTAATAAAAAACAAAAAAGGAGGTGATAAATACTTTATTAATAAAGAGAGGGAAAGATTTTTAAAGCAAAAAATTGATAAAAATAAGGAGGAAAGGTAAATATGAAAAGTAAAATTATAATAACATTTATTGGAGTATTTTTGGGTGTAACTATCTTTACATTGGTAGGCTTCGCTGGTCCCTCGACTGCCATATTGATACCTGGAACAATAGGCGATAATCCTCTTTTTCAAGAAGATATAAAGGGGGCAAAAGAAGCAGCCGAAATTGCCGGCCTAAAGGAGCCTAAGGTAGTCGAAGGTGGTGACGACTATGCTAGTTATGAAAAGAAATTGATCAGCCTTGCCGCAACTAATCAATATGATATTTTGGTTACTTTTACCGATAGTATGGCTGACAGCATAGTAAAAGTTGCCAATATGTTTCCTGAACAGAAATTTATCTTGGTATATGGCGATATCCATCTTGCTACTGAAGAAATACCACCAAATTTATTTTCGTCAAAATTCAGAAGCGAAGATCAGGGGTACTTAGCGGGTTATTTTGCAGGTTTAGTTACCAAAAGCAATCTTCCCAATGCCAATGAGGAATTAAAAATAGGAATTATGATGCCAGATATTTATCCAGCATGGAATGATATATTAATTCCTGCTTATGAACATGGCGCAAAGGCTGTAGATCCTAACATTGAAGTAATACAATCTGTGCTAGGAAGTTGGGTAGATGTGAGCAAAGGGGCACAGGCGGCTAAGATGCAATTTGCGCAGGGCGTAGATATAATACTTCTCCTTACAGGTTCAGCATGTATGGGAGCTGTAGATGAAGCGAAAGTAGAAGGGAAGTATATAATCGGTTTTAATACCAATATAATACATCTTGAACCAGATGTTATACTCGGGTGTGTATTGATAAATAATCGGGAAGAAGTAAAAAATATATTATTGCGAGCTTACAAAAATACTTTACCTTTTGGGACGGAAGAAGTGGTAGGTGCCAAGGAAGGTGTGGTTAGCTTTACCTTCGATGATCCTAATTATAAACAGAGAGTTCCAGAAGAGATTCAGATAGCTATGTTAGAATGTTATAAGCGTTTACAAAATGGAGAGATAAATCCTTTAGGAGATTAATCCTTCTTAGTATTACATTATTGATGGGTGGATAACTTTTTAATGGATGTGGCGGTGTATTTGTAACTTAGAAAAAGCCACATCCATTATTTACTGTTTGCTAAAATATATTATTTAATAGAAAGATACTTTTAGACCCTATTTAATAATTATGTTAGTTTTGAGGGTTGGAAAATTGCAGAAATATAAAAAGCGTGCTAAAAGGAGACAGCTGTGGATTATAGGAAATTTCAAAGTGAAGATAAAGAAGGAAATGGAGTGGCAAAAAAGGCAAATGCACGGCTTAAGGAATTAGTAGAAGAATTAATTAACCATGCCTGGGATTATAGTCTTGAAACTAAAACTCTTCCCTGTGGTGCAACGATTATCGATGGAGGTGTTGAAACAGCAGGGACCTATGAGGCTGGTAGAATTATTACTGAGATTTGTCATGGGGGGTTAAGCAGAGCTTCTCTTAGTCTGGTTAATATGGATGGGATTGTTCTTCCTCAAATTACTGTTGAGTCTTTTCATCCCACCCTGTCGGCTTATGATATTCAAGCTGGTTATACCGTGAAAGGAGAAATTGTATCTGGCCCCATAAATATGCATTTAAAAAAAGATGGCTTACTTTATAAAAAAATATCCAATATTAATAAAACAACTACTGGCATTGCTATAATTCAATCAGATGATATTCCTACTAATAGATGGGTATTGTCTCTTTCGGAGCAAATTCATCTATCCCCTAAAGATTTATGTTTAATCGTGGTACCTATGCAAAGTATTGTAGGTGCTACTCAAATTGCTGGAAGAATGAATGAAGATGTTATCTTTAGTCTAGAAGAAAGCATTGGTTATAATTCGTTAAAAGTTAAACATATAATAGGGAGTGCGCCTATTTGTCCGGTTGCTAAAGGAGATGTTAAAAAAAGAAAAGCTTACCCTGACGACTTTCTTCACTACGGAGCAATGGTCTTTCTTACTTTAGAAGCTAATTTAAATGAGGATTTGCAAGCCCTAGCTGAAATACTTTGTTTTCGGTCTACCCCTGCTTACGGAAGATTCTTTCATGATATTCTCAGTGAGGCGGAAGGGAATTTTATGAATATTCCAGGGCTCAAAGACATAAATAAAGTAGCACAGGTGACCATTAATAATCTCCATACAGGAAGAGTTTATCAAGCAGGGAATATAAATATTGCTCTCCTTCGGGAACTTCTATAATTTTATTTTTAATTGGTTGGTTATTTTTACAAGAGAAAAATAGCGGCTGAGAAAACTGTATTAAACTAATTATCGACATTAATATGACTATTGAGGAGTAAGATTATGATTTTACTAAAAAATATATCTTATCTAGTGCGGGATTCACAGCGAGTAGAAAAGGATATTGATCTTCTTGTAGAGGGGAACCGTATTAAACAAGTAGGAAATATAAGTTCAGAAATATTTCAGGATAATATAAAAATTTTAGACTGCAAGGATAAAGTAGTTATCCCGGGGCTTATTAATGCTCATACTCACCTTTGGCAGTCAATGCTAAAAGGAAGGAGGGATGATCTCTCTCTGGTACCCTGGTGTGAGCAAGTTATATATCCCTTTATTCAATTAATGCGCGAACAAGCAAAATATGGGGAGACTGATGACCTGGGTTATCTTTGGTCAATGTTAGGGGCAATCGAAATGTTACACGCTGGTATTACTTCCTTCGTAGATATGGATTCAGGTTATTTTATAGAGCGTGTTCCCCAAGCGTGGTTTGATATTGGTATTCGCGGCTTATTTTCGTTAGAGATGGTAGATAAATGGGTACCTGATAATATTAGAGTAGACCCCCAGCATGAAAGGGAGAATGTATTGAAATTAATTGAAACTTGGCACGAAGTTCCTGCTAAGGAACCCTTAATTAGAATGGCTGTAAGCGCATCTGCTCCTTTTACCTGCAGCGAGGAACTACTTTCCTGGATTTTAAACCAAGCAAATAAATATAATCTTCCAGTTCAAATTCATGTCTCAGAAACTAAGTGGGAGGTAGAGGAGTGTCTAAAAAGTATGGGGATGACTCCGTTGAAATATTTAGAGTCAATTGATTTTCTTTCTCGGCCGATTATGGCAGTTCATGGTGTACATTTAACTGACGAGGAAATTAAAATAGCCGAAAAATATTCAGTTAGCATAATTTATAATCCTAAAAGCAATATGAAGTTAGGCAGTGGAATTGCTCCCATCGTGAAAATGTTGAGGGAAGGAGTAAACGTAGCTCTGGCTAGCGATGGTGCAGCTTCTAATGATCTTATGGATTTATTCGAAGAAATGAGGGTAGGTGTTATGCTTCAAAAGGTGGCCCATGAAGACCCGGCGGTTTTTAACGCTCAAGAAATATTTAAAATTGCTACGGAGGGTGGAGCCAAAGCCTGTCAAATTAACGCTGGTATAATTGAAGAGGGCAAACTTGCTGATATTACTGTTGTTAATCTTTTATCACCGCACCTTTTTACCTTAGGCGATAATGATATTATCCCTGCCCTGGTTTACTGTGCCAAAGGAGAGGATGTAGAAACAGTGATAGTCAATGGCAACATTGTAATGGAAAATGGTCAGATAATAACCATTAACGAACAGGCAATTATGGAAGAAATTAGGAGAATAACTGAAAAATTTAGGAGTGTTTGAAACAATAGAAAGTTGATATTATTATTTTGGAGAAAATGGCTTCAGAAGGAGAAAGATGAATGAAAGATAAAGAGGCATACGAAGTAATAATTATCGGGGGCGGGGTATGCGGTTGTGCCATTGCTTATTATTTAGCTAAGGAAGGCGTTAAGGTGGCTCTGGTAGAGAAAGAAGATATCTGCTCTGTGGCTTCAGGAGCAAATTTAGGATTTTCTATATTATCCTATCGCGAAAATCAAATAACTTTAAAGATGGCTCAAGACCAATTGCCAATATTAAGAAAATTATCTTTCGAACTAGAAATGGATATTGAGTATAGAGAGGCCGGTGGATTAATCCTTATCACTAGTCAAGAAGAACTAGAGGTACTTAGCTCTTTAGTTGATGGATGTCACGAGTGGGGTTTTAGGGAAATAGAAATTGTTAGCCCTCAGCGTGCAAAGCAACAAGAGCCAGCTCTTGACCCCGGGCAAATAATAGCAGCAGTTTATTGCTCAAGGGAGGGCGTATTAAATCCTTTTAATTTAACCATAGGATTTGCTAATGCTGCTAAAAAAAAGGGAGCTGATATCTATGTAAATTCTTCAGTTAGGGGGTTTGAAATCACTAATAAAAAAATAAAAGAGGTAATACTCTCTACGGGAAAGATAAAGACAGATTTGGTTATTAGTGCAGCAGGGGCCTGGACTAGGGAGTTAATTAATAAAGTGGGAGTTGACTTACCAATTTACTATGAGAGAGGAGAAGCGATGGTCAGTAACCCAGTTTCTCCAATTATTAGAGGGATAGTAACGGATGGCATACTTTTTACCGAAACTTCTTCAAATGAATATATGGCTGCAGGAGCGTGTTTGGCTCAATCTAACTCAGGAGGGATAATTCTTGCTCAATCTACTACTGCAGGAGAGAATTATAATAATCAAAATACTCCTCTCGGATTAAGCTTGGTGGCAAAAAGAGCTTTATCTTTTTTCCCGACTTTAAGAAATTTAAATATAATTAGGATGTGGTCAGGATTAGTTTCTTATAGCGAAGATAGGCAGCCTGTTTTTGGTTTTTTGGATAATCCTGAAAATATGTTTGTGGTGACGGGGTTTCACAGTGCAATGGGTATTGCCTCGGCTATTGGGAATATGGTAAAGGAAATTTATTTCCGAGGTACCTGTTCTTATGATATTTCTGCCTTTTCACCTTTAAGATTTAACCAAAAATAAAATAATTATTGTAGAACAATTATTATTTTATTGTAAGGGGGATTACTAATGCTAAGTGTAAATAAAGAAGCTATGAAGATAGTAAAGAAAATTATTGAGTATCAAGAGACTTTAAATGTAGGAGTAGTATCGCTTAAAAATGGGGCAACTGTCCTTGATATGGGGATAAACTATTCGGGGGGATGGGAGGCAGCTCGGTACTTAACCGAAATAAGCATGGGTAATTTAGGAAAGCTAAATTATAGTACTTATCATTTAGGAGAATTAGAACTGATCCAGGCAAATGTTTATGCTGATAAACCAGTTATTGCTTGTTTAAGCTGTCAGCTTTCTGGTTGGGCACTCCCTGAATTCAAGAATGAGGCAGGAATAGTCCCTTTAATTTCTGGACCGGTTCGGGCCCTTCTAAAGGAAGATAATTTTGCCAAACCATTTCCTTATCAGGATAAGAGTGACGAAGTGGTGGTAGTTCTTCAGGATAACGTCTTGCCCGGTGAGGAACTTACTACTTATATTGCTCAAAAATGTAAAGTTGAGCCCGAAGGTATTTTTATCTTAGTGGCCCCTACCGGAAGCCTAGTCGGCTTGGTTAACGTTATTGCCCGGACTTTGGAAACTTCGATCTGGCGTTTACATGAATTAGGTTTTGAAGTGAATAATATAATTTCCGCCTGGGGAAAGGCCCCTCTTCCCCCTATTTCTAAAGATGAATATACTGCAATGGTAAGGGCCAATACTTATATTTACTATGGAGGGACTGCAGGTTTTATAGTTAATTGTAAAGATGAAGATATTGAAAAAATTATAGAAGATATTACTTTATCCCCAAAGACTACAAAGCAGTACGGTATCCCTTTTAGTAAATTACTGGAAGAAGCGGGAGGAAATATTTTCAATATGACTGAGTTTTGTCATAATGTTACTAAAGTAAATTTTTATAATAGCTATACGGGAAAAAGTTTTGTATATGGAAAAAATGACCAAAAAATGCTTTTAGAATGTTTGTAAATTTTAGGACACACCCTCTACTATCAAAAGGCAAGAAAGATTGGCTGTTCAAAATTAATCAAATAAGATAGTGTAAAATTTTAGTAGGTGTTTTCTAAGTAATCACTTGCCAAGAGGTCAACAAAAAAGGTAGACTTACCTCATAGAACAAAACTAAAGAAAAA
>LDZT01006148.1_pt1 | contig 24993 bp, 22 predicted proteins | sample 615521 | NCBI WGS metagenome assembly LDZT01 (sample SAMN03408292, study PRJNA278302) | terrestrial metagenome | isolation source: oil reservoir sample SB1 | place: USA: Alaska, North Slope, Schrader Bluff formation | collected 2011-09
TTTAGCTCTATTATTAAGAAAGAGGCTCAAAAAGCATGGAATTACCAAAGGAATAAAAGCCGTTTTTTCTGATGAGGCTATAATGGAAGGAAGTAGAAAATATATGGATGATGAGCTCAATAAAAAAACTATTGTGGGTACTATATCTTACATGCCAGCCATTTTTGGCCTTTTCATGGCCTCTGTGATCATCCGTGATTTGACTGGTACTTTGCCTACAGCTCATTGAATAGTTAAAATGCATATTCTTTCGAAAAAAGGCATCATCTATTAAGATAATTTAAGTAATAAGAATATTTTGACCAAGACTTTAAAAAGTTGCTCTATGATGATTTCTTTTTAATTTTGCACTGTCAAATGAAAGATGATACTGTCCTGTAGTGTAATTGGCAACACGTCTGACTCTGGATCAGAAGACTCCAGGTTCGATCCCTGGCAGGACAACAGCATTTGAGAAAAGGACTGGCTCATGAAACCAAGTCCTTTTTTGTTCTTATTGGTCTATGGCAGCAGTTTTATTAGTATAATCCTTAATTTTTCCTAATTTATAAAAAATATTAACGCAAAGGCCTTAATTTTTCATAATTGTAGGTTTGAGAGGGTTGAGTTTTCATCATTTAGTATCTGACTTTATGCAGGGGTTGATACCCATTTCTAAAGAAATGTTTTGCAAAAGTGTATATGTCATCGAATTCTTCAATAGAACTGTTGAGGCTGTTTTCCGCACTTTTTTGCATCACCCTTATAAGTATTTGATTATCAATATTAATTTTGTAATTTTGGGTGTTGCTAAATTTTTATCATGTTTATCAGAAAAGTAAGAAATCGGTCTGGAAGTCAATCTGTACAAGTAATACAGAAGATTCGAGGCAGATATAAAGTGGTTAAAACCATCGGTTGCGCCACCATGCAGCACGAAATTGAGAAGCTGGAGCAATTGGCCAGGGAGGAGATAGAGCGTTTGAGTGGGAATCAGCTGAAGTTATTTGGCTATGAGAGTGATGAGATCATTGAGCAAGCCTTTTCCTTGTTGGCCAATAGCAGTATTCGTACCGTAGGACCTGAGTTGATTTTTGGCAAGATATACGATTATATTGGTTTTAATACCATTGAAGAGGAACTGTTCAGGCACTTGGTCATAGCGCGGTTGGCTTTTCCCTTAAGCAAACTGAAAACGATAGATTACCTGTATCGTTATCAAGGGAAAAGCATCAAAGTGGATACGGTTTATCGTTTCTTAGACAAATTGAGCGGCAAACTCAAGCCAACGGAATCGCATAGAAGCTCATATCTGCATTACTTTTGCTGCCTACTGCATACTCAAGGAACTTGAAAGAGTCCTAATGGAAGAGAAATCGGCCATATCGTTAAAAAGAGCCCGTGAGTTGACACGAAACATGTATCAAATCAGCTATACTTTGCCCGAATTAAAGCAAACAAAATCCAAACTACTCAACATGGATGAAGAGCAGGCTAAACTGTACCGAATGGTTCGTAAAAATTTTCAGGGTGTCCCATTGCGGGAAACAGGAATGGGATATATTTTATCATAGTTAGTATGGGAAATTATATCAACTCATTTAAGCTGATAAACAATAGATTATGAATATGAAGAGGACGTTTATTTTTAATGTTTCCCTATAAAAAAATTTTTTTACGTGTTTGTGTGTAATTGAAAAATTTCATGTATATTTGCTTTAAATATGAAAAGTTTTTGTAATTTTAAATTGGAAGATAAAACGCATCAATATAGCGTCTATACATCCAAATATGGAAATAAGGCGCTATGAAGTAGCGTGTATAAACGAGTTAGCAAAAATTGAAAAACAGCATACACATACCAATTTGGGCTGGTAACCCTTTATGAAAAATAATCATTTTACTAATCTTTAAAAAATTAAAACTATGAAGAGGAACATTTTAGCAAGAATGCACAATGATGGGATAATCTACGGATTAAATGCATTGCATGAAATTCCAAGTCCACAAGATATCCCTAGTACAGTAGAATCGTTAGTAAGAGAATTTAGTGAAAAATATGATGTGCCTTTTGAACCTCTCAATTTACCAGAGTTCCCTGAGAATATCAATGACTTGAATTTGGATGAATGGGTTGATCAAACTTCTTTTTCCACTGAATTTAAAAACTTAGCAAAAGGTACTTTAGATGTACTTGAACGTGAACTCAGTATTGTTGAATCATTTCAAGAATTTGATCGCTTGTTAGGTCAAGCAGAATCAACATTGAATGAATCAGAGTTTTATGTATTTGATGACCATATTTATGTCGCCAAAAGAAGCATGGAGTTCTGGAAAGCTGAAGTTGACGAAACGCAAGTTTGGCAGTTACATGCTTCATTTCTTGATGGAAGGTCAGCAAGAGGTCCAATAAACTGGTGGAAAGTTTTGGGATGTGATTGTATTGGAGGATTTTTTAATGGACCCGGTGGCTATATTTGTGCATCATTAATATCTGTCATAATGCAGTACTAATATGAATAAGGAAGAGATTGTCAAGTATGTAGAAAAACATTGGCGAGGATTCATACGAGGATGCATAATAGGTCTAATCGTCGGATATTTAGCGATGAGATTTATATTTAATTGAAGCCACTAATATTAACAACTTTTGCTAACATGCTATATACTCCATGCGGGGGTTACAGGGTATTTAACCTATAGATTTTTAACAGAGTATGTATAACCCGAAAGAATAATACCTCGTAATCCCCGCATGGCGCATATAGCTGACCGTCAGCACCATTTATAAAAACCTGCAATCAAATGGATTACAAACGATTTGTAAAAAAGTAAGATGAGAAATTTGTTAGAGGTTTTGAAAGGATAAACAATAACAGGAAACAATGGATTTAATTCGAGCAAAGTGTTGAAAAAACTTATAGACCAATACTAAATGAGTTAAAGGACAACTTTAGATTTGAATTCTTTTATTTAAAACACAAACAAGACTTTACAGGAGAAACTGGTCTACGCTTCTGAAAAACTTTGTTCTAAACGAAAAGGAAAGTGCGTTTATTCTGCTACTGCACATACACGCAAAACGCACGTTGAGTGTAACCTTTTGTGGCTACACATAACACGTGGTTTAACCTACGGGAGTTGCCGATGCAGGGTTACTCTCCAAAGAAAACATCAAGGCTTTGGAAACTAACGGATACGAATATATTCTTGGGGCAAGGATTAAGAATGAGCGTGAAGAGATAAAAGAGAAAATACTTGCCATGGAATTTAGCGATGGAATGACGGTGAGCATAGAAAAATCAGGCAATACCAGATTAATAGTGAACTATTCAGCCAGTCGAGCCAAAAAGGATGCCTACAATCGCAAACGAGGTTTAGCCAGGCTTGAGAAGCAAATCAAATCGGGCAAATTGACCAAATCGCATATCAACAACAGAGGATATAACAAATATCTTACGTTAAGCGGAGATGTCGTTATAGAAATCGATTACGAGAAATACAATAATGATGGACGATGGGATGGCATCAAGGGTTATCTGACCAATACAAAGCAAACAAAATCCATACTACTCAACATGGATGAAGAGCAGGCTGAACTCTACCGAATGGTTTGTAAAAATTTTCAGGGTGTCCCATTGCGGGAAATAAGAAAAGAGAGCTGAACATGTTGGATGTCAGCTCTCTTTTTGGAATTCAATACAGATATTTATCTCACAATTAGCTTTTGAGTGTACGAAGAAGATTCATTAACTAATTGGAGAAGATAGATACCTTTGCTTAGATCTTTGATGTTGAGGATATAATCATTACCCGAGATGAAATATTCAGAAGGTTTCGAGATGATAGTTTTACCGGTTAAATCCTTAATGTAGATGTTGTAAACTCCGGATTTTTCGACATAGAAATGTAAAGAAGAGGAAGCAGGATTAGGGAAAATATTGAGGTTATGGTTTTTGTTATCATTAATGCCTTCTACGCCATAAAAATAAATGGTATGGCTTTTAATGATCTCACAGCCAGAACTATTTACAGTAACAGTGAAAGTATGTTCTCCCAATCCATACTGATCGAAAGTAACGGTAATTGAGGGTGTAGTCTCGCCACTGGGTTGCCAGAGATAAGTTGCTTGTGGATCGTCGATTGTAGCATCGAGGACGATAGGATTGAAAGGCCAGAAGCTTGTATCGCTGGGTGAGGCAGTAATATTAACCAAAGGCCCAACTTGTACATAAGCTTGACGTTCCAATGAATCTATTTGCCCTCCATGATTCACAATAAGTTTTACGTTGTGAGAACCACATTCGGTATAAGTAACGGTTGGATTTGCCTCCGAGGAAGTATCAGGTGTAGCTCCGGGGAAAAACCATTGATAAGTTTCAGGTGTACCTATATATCCACCTGTTGTATAGTTCGTGAAAGTAACGGGTTGATTAATGGGAATAATGGTATCGCTAGCAGCAAAATCCACGTGAAGATCGATTGCAGCTTTTTTAATTCCCTGGAGGAATTCTTTGTTTTGAGCCTGAATACCGGCAACGAATTCGATGTCTTCAACCGGCCAAGTAGGATCGAGTGAAAAATTAAGAGTAACGGTAACCACATCGCCACCAGAGAAATCAATGGCAGTACCATTTTGATCGGGCACCATCAGGCGGTTAACAAAGTTGACATGATTTTGACCCTGCCAATTATATGAAATGTGTGACTGGGTTACGAAGAAATGAAGTTTTAATCCGGTTGCCGTATTGGGGGCTACTTTAGTTATAGTAATCACAGCGGTATAATCGAGCCCTGAATTGGTAATTTGCATATCCATGCTATAATCGCAGGGTATGGCAATTCTTTGGTTGTAACGAGGAAGGTAGGTGGGGTACATGCTTTGACTATGATTGCCTCCAACCACCCTACTTATGCCATCGAAAATAGCAGTTGGATATCCTGTAATTGCATAGAAGGAATTCCTCGCATTGCTGTATTGATTGGCAAAAGGATCCCCATTATGGTTTTCAACAACAGCTACTAAGCAACCATTTGCAAGAAGGTCGTCGGCACCCATGGCGGCGCCAGGACAATATTGACACCATGTTCCAGTGCCAATTTCAAGGATTACCATTTCGCGTGGAACTTGCTGCCCGAACACATAAGTAGTCAGCAACAAAAAAATTGAAATTTGGAAGATTTGTTTCATAGGTTTGTGGTTTTAGGTTAAAAGGTTTCTATTATTGGAGGCTGCTAAATTAATAAGAAACCCGCATAATATTCATGAAATTTATTATGATGAATAAAATGCGGGTTAAGTTTTTAATGATGGCTCAATCTTTTATTGGTCGATAACAAATTTTTGAGTGAAGGTTTGACCATTAGTTTCGATCACTAAAATATATATTCCATTTGGAAGTTGATCGAGGTGGATATTGTGAACAGCTTGTTGATTTACCTTAAGGTTATCGAGTGCAAATACTTGTTGTGAAAAAAGATTGAGTATTCTCATATTGACGGAAGTAGGTTGTTTAGAATGAAGTTCTATGGTGAAGTTTCCCTGGTTAGGATTGGGATAGATGCTTATGCCTATGGATGAGGCCAGCTCTTCTATACCTGTGCAGTCTTTGAAAGCAATGGTAATATTTGCTGAATCTGTGCATCCATCGGAGTTATTCACGGTAACCGAGATATTCTTAATACCACCTATGCCAACACCTGTGCTATCCACTTGGATTGTAGGAGTAGTTTCTCCTGTTGACCAGAGATAAGTAGAGTTTTCATTAGTAGCATCCAGCGTAATGATATGGTTGTGGCAGATGGTTGTATCTCCGCCAAATGAAATTACTGGTGATGCCTTGATGGATATAGTTTGAAAAGCGAAGTTTGTGCAACCCGTGGTAGTTTCGGTATATGAATATTGTATTTCGGTTTCGCCAGCTCCTATATTCGAAGGATAAATGAATCCATTTTCCACTCCATTTCCGGAATAAATCCCGCCTTCGGGCAGTCCGCCTGTTAATTCAACAGGTTCGACGTTATCGCATAGTGGAGTAAAAGGAGCAAGTGTGACTTCGGGTAAATCCATAACGGTTATGGGTTGTGAAATAGTAGTAGAACAGCCATACTCATTAGTGTAAGTGTAGGAAAGAGTATTTTCGCCTACACCAGCGAGGGCAGGGTTAAAATAATTCGTATCAACACCAGTACCTTGCCATACTCCGCCTTCTGGGTTTCCGCCAGTAAGTTCGAATGGAGCTGCATTTAGACAAACAGGTTCGAAAGGTGTTAGGGTTACAATGGGATAATCGCTAATAGTTAAGGTTACCATAGTAGCTGGTCCTTCGCATGTACCTGCCGATTGTGTAACATAATAGTGATAACTTCCAATTTGAGTAATTCCTGTTGGAAATACGTTGCCAGAATACACTTGATTAGTTAATAAACTATCCGAATACCAGCGAATGTTTTCCCCTTCGGCAATCAAATCGGGAACTGGCATTGCATAGCAGGCAGAAGTATCATGAGCGATGGGAGCTGAAGGTTGAGCCCATGTAGTGATGAAATTATCGAGAGTTGTAGTATGGCTTGCGGTGTCTTTCATAACAGTGAGAGTAACCGGATAGGAACCTTCGGTAGTATAGACTATGCCTGTGGGATTCTGCTCGGTCGAAGTAGAAGGTGTACCACCTTCGAAAGTCCAGAGCCATGAAGTGGGATGCCCTGATGAAAGATCGGTGAAGTCAACTGAAAGGCCTTCACATCCAGAAGTGATGTTAGCAGTGAAATTAGCAAGCAATAGATCTGTCATAACAGTAAATTCGTGGCGATATCGGAAATAATTCTGTTTGGTAGCAACCACAACAAGCTTCTGACCGGGTGTTAAGGGAGGGAGGTTGAATACCATAGGACTTGTTCCAGCTGTTTGCACACCAACGATTTGACCATCGAGTGTAAGAGCTACTTGTGCTCCTGGAGTAGCCTGAATGGTAAAAGTAGTATTGGTTTGATAAACTACCGTATCATGCGTAATATCGATGGGTTGAGGCATTTCTGTATAAATTACGTTCCATGCTTCACCATGATGATGGAAGAGGTAGTAAGTAACGGCTTTGTTATTTGTGTTATAAGGCCAGCTCGATTGACGTAAGAAATATTTGCCTGCGGCATTTCCAAAAGAAGGCAAAATGCCACGTGGTTCGGGAATAGAAGCATAAGATGGCATAAAATCTGTCCACCAGTTATCATAAACTCCCCATACATAAGTGTCATTAACAAAACTATAGGAGGTTTCGGATGGAGCTAATAGGCCTAAGGCACCAGCATTCAATCCATTCTTAGTATGTCTATGGAATTTTTCTGCAAAACATTCACTGCCCCAGTTATACTTTCCAGTCAGGCAATTAATGGTCATCACAAAAGTAAGATCAGTATTGTATAGAGCGTTGATGTTGCTGTTGGTGTAAGATGGTTCGCCCCAACCTGTCTCCATACCGTGGTCTCTATGCTGAATAATAAATGCGCCGTTGTTAATAGCATTGTTAATGCCAGTAGCCGACCCACCTGTCCAGCCACCTAATTCCTGGGGAGTAGCTGGGATGTAGCCTTGTCCGTTGGGCCCGAAATAATTGAGCACAGCTGAGGTGTTAGTAGCAGTTGACCAAGGATCCACATTAGGATTTCCTGCATAAATGGCATTTTGCCGGATAGGACTTTTCCCAAGTGTATTTCTAAAAAAGCCTCCCACTACCTCGGAACAAATTTGGAACCAACGTACTGTTTGCCATCCTAATGCGGTGATAGGCCTATTGTAGAAGGTGGTGTCAGTTGGTGGATTCCTCTCGTAATTTAAAACTTTGGTGACCATTACTTGCAATTCTGTTTCATTTCTGGCAGTAATTCTTGAAAATACCACATCTGGCATCATGTCTCCATCTACATCGGCATAAATGTTATCTGAAACACAGTAATTATTGTAGATGGGAGATATAATACTATTGGTTGCATTCGTACCATAATCAGCCAGTAATAAGCAAGCAATTGGTTTTATACTCCAGTTGTTGTATGCATTGTTGATAAAAGTTTCTATAGCAGTAGTAGTGTTTCCACCAATCTGAGTTAGGGTGAAGACTTTAGTTAGAATGCCCTGTTCGGTTCTGAATTGGCGAATGCTATCAGCCCAAGCTTGAAATTCTGGACCATCGGGGCAGATGATAATATATTCACATTCATCATTCTCGGTTGGAGCATAATAGCTTGCATAGCGTTCATTATAGTCTATATGAGGTAGAGAACTGTAATTGAGGAGATTATCGGATAAGATGGCATCGAAATAAGGGTTGCGATACGCATTATCTCCAAATTGAGCATTCCCTCCCTCAAAACGAACTTCTACGTCGATGTTCTTATAAACAATAAGTTCTTTTGTAATAGGATTGTATTGAAAAGGTGTTATTCCTAGTATAACCACATCAACACCTCTAATTTTTGAAACTTCCGATAATTTGATGGGTTGCTCAGGATAGAATGCATTAACGGAGTAAATAGCTTGATTCTTTTCGTAGTGCAAGGGACTATCGTCAGATTCGAGAGGGATACGAGGAGCCGGACCGACTTCTATATTTTGAAATTTTTCAATTTCTACCGATTTAATGTCAAGAACTGGTGTGGCACCTTGGGGAATAGCAATGAAACGGCTCTCACCAGCTAAATTGGGAGCACCTTCGTCATTGGGAAGGAAAACACCTGGCAGCAAAACGCTTTGCATTTGCTCGCCATTAGCGGTAAAGTCTTCTAAATAAAACTCATTTATTACATACTGAATTTCAACGGCATCTGATTTGGATTCTTTCACGTTAAAACCTTGCTTTGCCGATGAATGTTGTATAGTAATGGTTTGAGTTTGAGCAGTAACTCCAACGCTTTGCATGATAAAAGCAACCATAAGCGTCATAAAAGCTGCAAAAGAGTAAAATTTTGTTTTCATCATAGTGTAAATAATCTGATTGTTAAAACATTAGTTAAAAATTTTGGATTAGGATCTTTTTTGAAAAGTGAATAGAATTTGAATTGAGAACCAGCAAATATAATCCATTTTTTACATTATTTGTATCTAAATTTATATTTCTTTGATTAATAATGCTTTTTGTTAAAATAATTCTACCTGAAAGGTCGATGAGCTGCACTTGGACACTCGAGCTTTCTGAGAAGTTTATTTCTATCAAACGAGTGGATGGAGAATAATGGATGACGAAGATGTCAGATTCATTTTCGATAGGAGCCACAGAAGTAAGATTGCTGGTCCAGATTTTCATGGCAGGATCACCTAAAATATTGCAATCATAAAAACACCAGCGTAATGCACCTTCTTCCCATTGGCCTGGGGCATTGACCCATGAAGCAGTTTGAATACGAGAATACATGTGGGTTGCACCTATTCGGTCATAGCCTTCGGAATAGAGGGCATTAACAAATTCTCGATGAAGGTGAAGAGAGGGCCCCTCGGTTTGTCCTTCATTAAACCAGCCATATCTCGAATTAAAAGCCCCAGCAACGGCAAAATTCTCGATTTTTAGCATTTCTTCAGCTATGCAATCTGAATAGTCGAATGCCCCACAAATACATCCGTGTGTATAAACTAAAGTGTAGTTATGGTCGATTCCATTAACCATGGAAAAATTCTGGTTGGTTATATCGCTCAACGAAAGTTTCATAACATAGTCCCAATTAGCATGGCCAGCATGATGGATAAAAGATTTCCCAGAATTGATTTTTTGCAGCAAATCATTTTTCGACCAATATCCCAAATAACTTTCGTATAATGAATCTATATCCTGAGATTCAGGTATTCCATCAGTCACATAACCATTATCTTCATGATAACCTATCAATAATCTTAGATAGTCTTCGCCATAAGTCAAAGGATTGTTATATAGCAGTTCTCCGGCCATCAAGGGTTTTTCGAGTTCATTGGGGATAGGATTCGATTGATAGGTAATGATTTTGTGAATCATGTTCTGAAGTTCGTTAGGGGTACTAAAAGGAAGTCGGGCAACGGCAACCTCGGGTAATAAATCATCTTCTCCTAATTCGCCCCAAAGGTTGTCGCCATCGTCATTCCATGTTCCATCCAAGGCCGAATAGTAAAGGTCGGAAGGTATATTGTCATCTTCATAAATGGATGAGGAAATAACTTTACAATAAAATCCTCGAGCCGGGAAAATCTCGATATCTCCACCTAATAAAACATGCCCAATTCCATTTTGCTGATATTGTGTGATGATGTAATTTCTAATCTTTTCCTGGTCATCTTGACCTAGGGTGTTAGCCAGCACATTTTCAAGAGTGTCGATTCTAACTAATAATCCACTTTGTTGATAGAAAGAAGCCAATGGGGTAAAATATTCTGTGAAAGATTCTTTGGTGAGTATTAACAGCTCGTAGGGGTCGACTGACTTTTGGTCCGAAGAATATTTACTTATATCGGAGGTGTTTTGGATGAAGTTTTTTAGATCTTTTTCAGAAAATGAACGAGGGATGAGGTTTTCTAATGCTTTTTTGGCTCTAAGAGTCTCATGATAAAAGACTTTGACTTGTGCATGTTGAAAAAGAATAATTTTTTGTTGATGAGGGAAATATTCCACAGGTGTGAAAGTAGACATAGCAATGGATAAGCCTCTGAAGAAATGGGTTGTTAGTTTCCCTTGTTTATGAGCGGGGTAGGGTAGTGAAGAGGAATAAATCATTTCATCTTGAACCCATGTTGAAGTGCCTGCTATTGAGTAAGGTCTACTATGTTGCATCGGTAGAATGGGCGAAGATAAATGTATTTCGATGGGCTGTGAGAATTCTATCTGAATGGTATCGGCTTCATGGCCCGGAGGCAATAGTAGTGATACCATTTGGTATGGAAGTGCAGGAGTGCCCGCCTCTCCAGCGCTCTGACAACCTTTAAGCATTATAGTAGAATAACCAGAGACGTTTTGAATTATAGGGGGCTGCCATGAATAAGAATATTCAATAACCTGTGCTTGAGCTGTTATCAAAAACATCAGGCAAACAGACAAGATAAAGTAAAATTTCCTCATAGACATGATATATAATTTATCGAACCGGTTTAATAAATACTTTGAATCCCATAAACACTTGCAAATTTCATAAAATTATTCTTTTCTTGACTGTTTTATAAAAAATGAAGAAATTTAATTTAAAACTGAGAGGTTCATCAGCCTGATGTTAAGGAAATTTCACGAGCTTACCCGTTCGAATCATCATTTTACCATCGTAGAGTATAAATGTATAAAAATCTGCTGGCAAGTCAATTAAATCAATGTAAATCTGTTGAGAAGGAATAACTTCTATTGATTTAACAATTTTACCATCTAATGAAATAATTTTGATGTTTGAGATGTTACGGTCAGTCTCAAATCGAACAAAATTTTGAGCAGGATTTGAGAAAAAGCTAAAAGAATGATCGTCAAGATTGTTAGTAAGTAAATAAGGATCAACTTTTACCCAGCTTAAACTGGTCGGTTGTTAGTATCTAATTCAACGGTTACCAGAGGATAGAGCAAATTATTCATTTGGAATTCTATGGAATTATAAATACTGCTGCTAATATCTACCTTTATCCGTGACCCCAAAATATGTGCTAATATTGTTATTGTTTCAGTTTTGTTGCTCAAGGTTTTTAAAATTTAAAAATTGGCATATGGCAGTTTTAGGCTTCCCCATGCAACGACTTCGTGTTTTGCGGTAGCGCGAATGTCGAGTGCTAGACTATCGACGAAATAACCAGAAATGGTATCGTTGTAAAAAAATTTAGTAAAACTTTGGGGCTGACTTTCTACGAACGAACCCATGGTATAGGGGTAGATGTATATCAATTCAGGTGTTGTATTGATGATTGAAATGAATGATGCTGAATCAATGGGTAATACAGCTCCAATAATGGCCAAATATTCGAGAGTACGTGAAATGACATAATAGCTATCATTTTTTGTAAATACCAGATCGCCTTCAGGATAAAGTCCAGCAAAAGGCAAAGAAGTCAAATCAATGAATTGTAGTGAATAAGAGTCGTAAGGGACTAAATTTGATAAATCCCAAACTTGATTGGCTCCATTGGATAATACATAGATATTTTCTAAAGTAGTTGGAACATATTCCCATGTGGAATAGGGAACGGAAGGATAATCCTCGTAAGCAATAGTAATCTGCCCCACACTTAAATTTGTGACCATAAGAAAGGCTGCACAGATGATGAGAATCTTCGTTTTCAGGGTAATTTTAAGTTTTGTGGTTTAATTTACAAATTTAATCATATCATAAACAGCCCATTTTCAGTATAAATATAAGGAAAATTTATACAAAGAAAGGATGTTTGACAGGGGACATTGGATTTATTTTTATGTTTTGTCAACAAAATGTAAATTTTTCTTGACAAAGGCCTTGAATTGTTATAATTTTGCAAACCATTTTGATAAAAATCAATGGTTTATAAATGCCATAAGGAAGATCAATAACCCCAAGTGTATAATCTCCTCAGATGCTTGAATTTCAGGGAAATATTTTAAGGGGTTATTAAAGGATATTAAGAGTTATGTATCAGCGGAAAATTTATGATAGAATTCAAACCCTTCAAACAATTTTAATAGCCAATGAAACTGTCGCAGTTTAAATTTCATTTACCACAGGAACTTATAGCCAGTTATCCTGATGAAGATCCTGATACTTCTCGGCTAATGGTGTTGAATCGAAAGACTCAAACCATAGAGCATAAGCAATTTAGGGATGTAATAGATTATTTTGGTGAAGGAGACGTTTTTGTAATTAACAACACCAAAGTATTTCCAGCTCGATTATATGGCGAGAAAGAAAAAACGGGGGCCAAGATAGAAGTTTTCTTATTGAGAGAATTAAATCCTGAGACTCGTTTATGGGATGTTTTAGTTGATCCGGCGCGAAAAATTCGGATTGGTAACAAGCTTTATTTTGGGAAAAATGATGAGTTGGTTGCCGAAGTTATCGACAACACTACTTCACGGGGCCGAACTATACGATTTTTGTATGATGGCCCTTATGAAAAGTTTAGAAAAACTTTGATGCAATTAGGCGAGACTCCTTTACCCAAGATTCATCAGCGCCCTGTTGAACCTGAAGATGCCAAAAGATATCAAACCATTTATGCCAAGCACGAAGGAGCGATAGCTGCACCTACTGCAGGTTTGCACCTTACGCGCAATCTAATGAAGCGAATGGAATTAAAAGGCATTAAGTTCGCGGAAGTTACTTTACATACGGGAATTGGAAATTTCAGAGAAATTGAAGTTGAAGACCTTACAAAGCACAAGATGGATTCGGAGGAAGTGTTTATTGAAGAAGAAAGTGTGCAAATGATAAACGAGGCGAAACTCTCAAATCATAAGGTCTGTGCGGTAGGTACTACTTCCCTCAAGGCGCTTGAAACAGCTGCTACTATTAATGGGAAGATAAAACCTTACCGGGGATGGTCCAATAAATTTATTTTTCCACCCTATGAGTTCTCCGTACCTGATGCACTGATTAGTAATTTTCATCTTCCACTTTCTCCCATGCTGATGGTAGTGTGTGCCTTCGGTGGTTATGATTTTGTTATGAAGGCCTATAAAGAAGCCATCCAAGAGAAATACAAATTTTTTACTTATGGTAACGCCATGTTAATTATTTAACTGCGTCAAAATCTTGTTAAAGATAATTATCAAGTAAGATGGAGAAATTTGCAATCGTTGTTGCGGGAGGAAGCAGTTCGAGAATGAATTCCGCTACCCCCAAACAATTTGCATTGTTAGGTGGCAAACCCGTTTTGTGGTATAGTGTCGAGGCATTCTATAAAGCTTATGACGAAATTCATGTTATAGTTGTAATTCCTCAAACTATGGAGGAATATTGGTTTTCTTTGAAAAAGGATTACCCCATCTTCAATAAGACTTGGATGGTTTTTGGGGGCGAACAGAGATATCATTCCGTTAAGAATGCTCTGGAAAAAGTTCCCGATGAGGTTTTGGTAGGTGTACATGATGCGGCTCGGCCCTTTTTGGATGTAAACTTCATTAGAAATGTTTATTTCTTAGCTGAACAAAAGGGTAGCTGTGTGCCTGCTATTTCACCGCATGATTCTGTTCGAATGGCTGATGATACGGATTTATTGAAACCTTTTCCGCGTAATAAGGTTTGGTTAATTCAAACACCTCAGGTATTTTATTCCACTCCCCTGAAGAAGGCTTATCAAGCTTCTTTTCAAGAGCAATTTACTGATGATGCCAGCATTTGGGAATTTGCCGGGAACAAAGTGGAATTTTGTGAAGGCAGCCCATTTAATCTAAAAATAACCATTCCTTCTGATTTTACTATAGCTGAAGCTCTTATCATGGCTCGTCAAAGAACTCAAGAATCCATTAGTTCTTGATTAATCTTTGGTACAAAGGTTAGGTAGAGTTAAAGAAACAGCGGATTCAGAAAACGACATTGATAATTTTCCCCCTAACGATAATAATCTTTTTAGGCATCTTACCCTGAAGATAATATGAGGTTTTGTCATGACGGAGGACTTCCTGTTCAATTTCATCATTGTTTAAATGAAGGGGTAAAGTCAAATTATAACGAACTTTACCATTGAAAGAAACAGGATAATTGAATGATGTTTCCGTTAAATATTCTTCTTTGTACTCTGGAAATTGGGCGTAGGTGATGCTTTCCGTATGCCCGCTTAATTCCCATAGTTCTTCAGCAATATGTGGAGCATAAGGTGAAATGAGAATTATAAGAGGTTCGAGTATTTCACGTTTATTGCATTTTAAATCGGTTAATTCGTTGGTTGCAATCATAAAGGCACTGACTACTGTATTGAAAGAATATCGTTCTATATCGTCCTTTACTTTCTTAATAGTTCGGTGCAGGATTTTCAATTCTTTTTCATTAGCCGCAGCTTCGCTTAAATAAAAATGACCCTGATCATCATGAAACAGTTTCCAGAATTTTCTTAAAAAGCGAAAAACTCCTTCTATTCCCTTAGTGTCCCATGGTTTAGATTGTTCGAGAGGTCCAAGAAACATTTCATAAAGGCGGAGAGTATCGGCTCCATATTTATCAATTAATTCATCTGGATTTTGTACATTATGAAGAGACTTCGACATTTTTTCAATTTCAAAACCACAGATGTATTTTCCATTTTCAAGAATAAATTCTGCGTTAGCCAAGTCAGGACGCCATTTTTTGAAAGCCTTGAGATCCAAAATGTCGTTTTCAACCAGATGAATATCAACATGAATGGGTTGTACATCGTAATTGTCTTTCAGGCCGAATGAGACGAAGGTGTTAGTTCCTTTAATACGATAAGCGATGCTACTACGACCTTGAATCATACCTTGGTTGATGAGTTTTTGGAAGGGTTCGTCTTCAACGGCTAATCCTATATCGTAAAGAAACTTACACCAGAAGCGCGAATAGATCAAATGTCCTGTAGCATGTTCCGAGCCGCCAATATATAAATCGACATTTCTCCAATAATTAACTGCTTCATGGGAGAAATATTCTTTATTGTTATGGGGATCCATGTAGCGGAAATAATATCCACTTGAGCCAGCGAAGCCTGGCATAGTGTTGGTTTCGAGAGGATAACCCTCATAGTTCCAGTTTTTAGCCCTAGCTAAAGGGGGTTCACCATTTTGGGTAGGTAAAAAAGCATCGATGAGCGGCAGCTCCAAAGGTAATTCATTCTCAGGCAGTGTATAAGGAATGCCATCTTTGTAATAAACTGGGAAAGGTTCACCCCAATAACGTTGACGACTGAAGATAGCATCGCGTAAGCGATAATGTACAGTTTTATAACCTATTCCCATTTCTTCTATTTTGGCCACTACCATTTTGATAGCATTGCTCACATCGAGGCCATTTAAAAAACCACTATTGATCATGATCCCTTCCTTGGCATCATAAGAAGAATCTTCTATGTCTTTAGTTAAAGTTTCTTGATTTTCGTATGGTTTTCTTACAACTTCTATGATAGGAAGTTGGAAATGGCGTGCAAAAACAAAATCGCGGCTATCATGAGCAGGAACTGCCATAATAGCGCCTGTTCCATATCCAGCCAAGACGTAGTCGGCTATCCAGACAGGTATTTTTTTATTTGTGAATGGATTAATGGCATAAGTACCTGTAAAAACACCTGTTACTTTTTTTACTTCCATCATTCGCTCAAGTTCGGATCGGTTTTTAGCCCAAGTGAGATAAGAAGAGACCTCTTGAAAGTGAGATGGCGTAATGATTTTTTCTGCAAATGGATGTTCTGGGCTCAGAACCATAAATGTTGCTCCAAAAATTGTATCGGGTCGAGTAGTAAAAATCTCTATTGCATCGTCAGATTCAGCCAACTTGAAAAATATAGTACATCCTTCACTTTTTCCTATCCAATTTCTTTGGATATCTTTAATGGAATCGTTCCAGTCGATTCTTTCAAGGCCTTGGAGCAAGCGTTCGGCGTAAGCTGTTATTCTGAGCAGCCATTGTTTCATTTTAACCCTTTCGACAGGATGGCCTCCTCTAACGGATAATCCATCGCTTACTTCGTCGTTGGCTAAAACGGTGCCTAACTCGGGGCACCAGTTGACAATAGTTTCAGATTGATAAGCCAAACGATATTCCATCAAGATTTCCGAACGTATTTTTTCAGTAGCCGAATTCCAGTATTCAGCCGAGAAAGCAGGTACTTTTCCTGAAGCTGCTTCTAAGCCATTATTACCGTTTAGCGAGAAATATTCTATTAATTCGCTGATAGGACGAGCTTTGTCGAGTCTTTTGTCGTACCATGAATGGAAAAGTTGGATGAAGGTCCATTGTGTCCATTTATAATAGGAAGGATCGCAAGTTCTAATTTCTCTATCCCAATCGTACGAGAACCCAATTCTATCCATCTGGCTACGATAGCGTTCTATGTTTTTTCGGGTTGTAATTTCAGGATGAGTACCTGTTTGAATGGCATATTGTTCTGCTGGTAATCCGAAGGCATCATATCCCATGGGATGCAATACATTGTATCCTTTCAATCGCATATATCGAGCATAAACGTCGGAGGCAATATACCCTAAAGGATGCCCAACATGCAGACCTGCACCCGAAGGATATGGAAACATATCCAATACATAGAACTTTGGCTTTTCACTGATATTGCCGGCTTTAAAAGTTTTATGTTCACTCCAGTATTTTTGCCATTTGAGCTCTATATCTTTGAAATTGTACTCCATGCGTGTCAATATTTAAAATTGCAAAAGTAGAACATTACGTATTTCTGCCCTATTTTGTCCTTGGCATTAGCATAGTTGGATTGTTCTCCAGAATAGGAAAAGACCTGATGCTATAAGCACTGCACTTACTATTACATTCAAGATTTTTTCCCATTTCCCTTGTATTATTCGCCTTAGATTTTGAGCTAAAAAAACCTTCAGTGCCATTAAAACCGTCTCAGTTAGAAAGACGGAAAGAAAAATAACAAAATTGAAAGAAACTTTTATGGAGCCACTCGCCAGGATGACGCCTTGTGCCATTATCCAATACAACCAATTAAAAGGATTGAGGGTATTTACGAGAAAACACTGTAAAAATGGAAGCGAACTATATTTATGACTAAGTGGTAGATGATGTTTCTTCATGTTTATTAATAAGGATAATCCTATAATCATCAACATGATAGATCCTCCCAAGCCGAAGTAAAATAAGATATTATCTTGTTCTATAAATTGAGCTAGTCCAATTCCAGCCAAAGCAAAAATGAGAATATCAGAAAGAATGACCCCAGCAGCCGATAAGAAGCCTTGGGTTCGGCTCCGAGTAATTGTATGTTCGAGAATAAGAAAAAAAGTAGGCCCTATGCTTATGCCTGCTATCAACCCAAATGAAATCCCCGAAAATATGCTCCCTAAATTTTCCATGCTTCTTATCGCAAACTTACTTTAATCTTATTAATAATTTAACGAGAATTTTATCTTCTTTTTGTTTGGGTTTTAATAGTTTTGCCCCGAAAAAGTTACAGTATGAAAAAATTAAAACGCATTTGGTTAGGTATAGGATTCTTGTTGGTCTTTTTATACAATTTGGATGCACAGAAACCAACCGAAAAATTCTCGTTTGTGTTTATGACTGACATTCATATCACGAAAGATTACCATGCTGAAGAAGGTTTTAGGAAGGCATTGGGAAGAGCTATGGAGTTAGAGCCTGATTTTATAATTACGGGTGGTGATCTAGTGATGGATGCCCTTGATTGTGATTATCAGCAAGCACTCGAACAATATGATCTTTATTTAGGAACAATATCCAACATCCCTATTCCTGTATACAATACGATGGGTAATCACGAGATCTGGGGCTGGCAAAACAAGTCTCTGCGTCAGGAAGAATGGGAAGATTATGGGAAGAATCTTTTCAAGAGGAGAATTGGCCAACCAAATTATTCGTTCAATCATAAGGGTTGGCATTTTATAGTGATAGATGGGATTGTGTATAATGATTCCACGGGTTATATTGGATGGGCATCAGATGAAATACTTTCTTTCATAAAAAATGATTTGAGGAAAGTTGATCCTAAAATGCCTATTATTCTCATAACTCACATTCCTTTAATTACGCTTGAGGCTCAGTTGGAGAAAGGAGCATTAGCTGGCAATCATCCCATGGAGGTCATTGGAAATTCGAAGGAGGTATTGGAATGTTTTTCGACTCATAGGTTGAGTCTCGTTTTACAAGGTCATTTGCATTATTATGAAAAAATGGAAATAATTGGGATTTCTTTTATAACTGGTGGTGCAGTTAGTGGTGCCTGGTGGAAAGGAAATTATAGAGGTACCGAAGAAGGTTTTGTTCTTATTCAAATAAATGGAGAATATTACAAGACGGAATACATCGATTATGGTTGGGAGGTTATAAAATAAATTGTTTGCTATTCTATTCATTTCGTAATAATAATCAATTTCAATTGTAAGGGTTTCTTCTGTGTCTATATCCCTTCCCCCCTTTCATTTCTTGGTGCAATTTAGATGTATTCAACATTTTTTCATATAAAGAATCCAACAAAATACATTGATTGGGGCGGCAAATTTGTTTAAGCTTCAAAAGATGATGATTCATGACTATATTTATTCTGCCTTCGAGTCGGCCGACTTCTGAAGCCAGAAAATTTAATTTTAATGTATCAGGAGTGTCTGATTTTAATTCCTGAATCATTGTTTTTCGAATATAAAGCATTGAATCGCGTATGGATGCAATCTGTGCATTGTATTGGTGTCGAATCTGATCGTACTGGTTAATCTGGTTTTCATCGAGTTGCAGATATTGTATAACCATTCCTCTGCCTTGGCCTAATGGCCTTTCAATTGGAGTAGAATACGTGATTATACGTTGTGTTCTGGCATACAGAGTGATGAATGCCACAATTAATGCAATGATCACCGATGAAAGTATCCAAATCCAAATCTTATATTTTTTCTCCATTTTGTTAAGCTAAGAGATTGTTAAAAAATTTTAAAATCATTCTGAGTTACCCTCTTCAAAAATCATATAGAGCCCATTGGGCTCATCCATTAGGCCGTATTCCATGGCCAAAATCTCGTGAAGTGTTAATTCTTGGACTGGAGGGGACGGGAGAACAATTTTTCCCATGTAGTAACCCATAAGGGCAGCTAAGATGATACTGAAACTATAAAGCAAGATATTTCTAAGTTTAGGTTGAAAAATCCAGGATGTAGAAGATGATGGATATGATTGTTGGGCATTTAGGCGAGCTTGGAGACGAGTGAAGAAATAAGGGTCGGATTCGAAATTTACTTTTGATTCGATAGCCGATTCAATTTCTTCGGCTAAGGTTGAACATTTTATGCATCCCAACATATGTTGTTTTACCAATAAATTTTCTTGCTGATTTAAGCCCTTCGATTTATACCGTGGATACCATTTATTAAAGTTCTGACAGTCGATTTTCATAGTTTTAAGAATGATAATAATAATTAGCAAGGTATTTTCGTAAATTGTTTTTTGCCCGTTGTGTAAGCGAATCAATGGCTTTTGGAGTTTTACCCATTATTTCAGCTACTTCAAAATAGGTGAGATCTTCAATATGCGTTAAAATGAATGCAACCCTCTGGTCTTTGGGGAGTTTATCCATGGCGTGATTTAAAATTTTTCTCATTTCCTTATCTTCTACAGAATGGTTAAAAGTTTTAGGATGAAGAAGGTTATTGTTGGAATCCAAGTCTTGTGCATAAATTTTATGTGAAATAGGGGGAAGAGGAGTGTTATAATATTTATGTTTCAAGTTTATTCCATGATTTAGGGCTATGCGATATATCCATGTTGATAAAGAAGATTTTTTGCTGAACTTTGAGATATGGAGATAAATTTTTATGAAAACTTCCTGGGTAAAATCTTCCACTTCTTTTTCTTCGATAAAGAGTTGGTATCCAATTGCCCTAATCATGGGTTCAAAATGTTCAACCAGGATGCGAAATGCATCCTGGTTGCCTGCTTGCAAGGCCTCTATTAAAGAGGATTCATCTATTTTCTGCTTATAACTAATGGCCTATTGTTTTCGAGATGATTTATTTGCAAACTTAATAATAACATTTTGAATTAATTATGTTTCCATTAGAAGAGCAAACCATTAATGGAGAATGGATTCCCAACCCGAATCATATCAGCGATTGGGAGTGATTGGATAATTACTTTGAGAGTTGGGTTGAGTGGCTCTGTAGCCTCTATGTCCACCGCGTTTACCTGATAAACCGCTTTGATAGTTGTCGCAAACGCCATCCTTGTTTGCATCGACAAAATATCTGTTCCCACTTGTACCTTTTCGGTTTTCATAGTTGTCGCACACTCCATTTCCATTTTGGTCAATAAAGACTCCTTTTCCTTGTATTCCGGCTCTTGATGGCCAATTGTCGCAAACCCCATCTTTGTTTTGGTCTATAAAACGAGGAGGGGTTAAGGGTGTAAAAGAAGTTTCCTTGGTTTGAACCTGATTTTTTGAAGTTTCCTGAGCCATACCAACCATCGAAAACAGGCTCATCATTGTACATAAAACAATCAATTTGGGTTTCATCTTATTTAATTTTTAGGTTAATTTAATTTGTTAGACCATGAAATATGAAAAAACCCTCTGGTAGATAGAATTTTTTTTAGGGGAATAAATTTTCCATAAAATAAAAGCCACAGAATTCATTCTGTGGCTTGATGTGGAGCGTAGGGGAGTCGAACCCCTGACCTTTAGACTGCCAGTCTAACGCTCTAGCCAACTGAGCTAACGCCCCAAAGTTTTATGGGGTGCAAATGTAAGCTATTTTTTTATTTCTTTGCTTCATTTATGAAAAATCCAATTCTCAATCACTGATGACCTTCGAAGGCATGCTGAATGAGATTTATTAAAGGTAGATTATGTCGAAATTATACTTGGTGCCGACACCTATAGGTAACCTTGAGGACATTACGCTGAGAGCATTGCGTATTCTTAAGGAAGTTGATTTTATATTGGCCGAAGATACACGCTCGTCACGAGTATTGCTGCAACATTTTCACATTCAAACACCTCTGGTTTCTCATCATAAGTTCAACGAACACCAATCATTGCCCAAGATAATAGAAAGGCTAAGAAATGGAGAAACGGCAGCCTTGATTTCCGATGCTGGAACTCCGGGTATTTCCGATCCTGGATTTTTATTGGTGAGAGAGTGCCATAGAGAAAATATTCCGGTTGAATGTCTTCCGGGTCCCACGGCTCTTATACCAGCTTTGGTCGAGTCGGGTTTACCTTGTGATAGGTTTTATTTCGAAGGATTCCTGCCCGTAAAAAAAGGAAGAAAGACCCGGATAACACGTATAGCTGAGAGGGATGAAACTACAATTATATATGAGTCTCCTCATCGAATTCTTCGCACTTTAGCAGAGCTTTCCGCAGTTTTAGGATTGGAAAGGAAGGTTTCTGTGTCGCGCGAAATTAGTAAGATATTTCATGAAACCATTAGGGGTACATTGTCTGAACTGGTTGAATGGGCAAAATCTAAACCTTTAAAGGGCGAATTTGTTATAGTGATAGGAGGCAAGCAAGATGCAAACTGACTTAGTAGCTACAAATTGGGTTCATCTTCAGGATTTACTTTTTCGTGATACTTGGGATGAAGATTTGAAACGATATCGTTCTGCTTATGTTTATCGTGGTTTATCCGATAAAAATTATGAGCTTGTTTCGAGTCTTATGCGGCTTGGGGGGATTTACGATAGGCTGGAGCGTCATCTGCTGAGAAATTTTATTAAATATGCGCGTCGCGATTCAGCAGGTGAGTCCTTATGGAATTGGCTTGTTCTGGCTCAACATCATGGATTGCCTACCCGTTTAATCGATTGGACTTATTCGCCTCTAGTAGCCTTGCATTTTGCTACGGCTAATCCTTTGAAATATAATGATGACGGTGTGATATGGTGTGTCAATTATGTGAAGGCCAATCAGTTTTTGCCACAAAACTTGCTCGATATCATTCTTGAGGAAGGATCGAATGTTTTTACTCCGTACATGCTCGATAAAGTTTGTAATTCTCTCCATAAACTTAGTGAGCTACAATCGGAGCCTTTCAATATTTTTCTTGAACCTCCTTCGCTGGATGAGCGCATAGTGAATCAGCATGCTCTTTCATCGCTCATGTCTACTGCAAAGGCTCATTTAGGAGATTGGCTGCAGAATCACCCTGATATTTATTTCCGCATCATCATTCCAGCCGAACTCAAATGGGAAATCAGGGATAAACTCGATCAATCAAATATCACCGAAAGAGTTCTTTTCCCTGGGCTCGACGGACTAAGTATGTGGCTTAAACGGCATTATAGCCCCAAAGATATTCCTATCGAGACTTAATTTTTTTCAAAATGTCCTATACTTATGAATATCCACGATCCTGTGTTACTGTTGATGTTGTCTTATTTCGCAAACATCGCAAGGAGGAAGAAATTTTGCTCATTCAACGCAAAAATCCTCCTTTCGAAGGCAGTTGGGCTTTGCCTGGTGGATTTATCAATATGGACGAGAATCTTTTTGATGCAGCCTATAGAGAATTGAAGGAGGAAACGGGTTTGGCCCCTCACGAATTATTTCAATTTCGCACCTATGGAGACGTACATCGTGATCCCAGGCATCGTACTATCTCAATAGTTTATTATGGTTTTATGGAATTTGAAAGAAGTCAGCCTACCTCGGGTGATGATGCTTCTCGTGCGGACTGGTTTCCCATTCAGAAATTGCCTCCTCTTGCTTTTGACCACAGCCAAATCATCAATGATCTTATCGAATATCTCAAAATTGAATAATCTTATCGTTTCATGAAACAGTTGATATTTTTCTTTGCTTTACTCTTGACCTCCTGTATACTTCGTGCACAGGTGGTCATCTACGATTCATTATGGCCCGAACCCGGAACATCTATCTACATAAGAATTGTGGATGATCCTACCAGTATTCACTTTACCCATTCCGGGGAGAATGTGAATTGGGACTTTACGAGTCTTGTCTCTTCCTCCCGGGATACAATTGCTTATGTGGATCCTGCCAATACGCCATACTTTGGGAGTTTTCCACAATCGAACCTTGCCATTAACCTGGGTCCTACTGAAATTGTTTATTTGCAGAATGATGAATCTGTAAGTCAACTGGTTGGAATAATAGGCGATCCCGGTACAGGTACGCCCATGGCCATTCCTATCAATCCTACTCTTGAATTGTTTCAGTTTCCTTATACCTACGGGGATAGTATATTATCCACCGCCCAAGCCAGTATTCTTGGCACAGGCGCTATGTTTGGGCAGCCTACCCTTGATTCAATGAAAGTGGTTTCTACAATTATTACACAACGTAAAGTAATGGCCTGGGGATTATTGCTATTGCCCTGTGGTGGATTCCCTGAGACCTTGCTCGAGAAAGGTATAATCACTCGAATTGATAGTGCATGGACCAAAGTGCCATTTTTCGGATGGATTCCAGTTCCAGGATTCCCAATGATAACCATAGATACGATGTACAACTGGTTTACCGCCAATTCTATTCATCCATTCATGCAGTTAGCAGTTGACCAAGATGGTACACCCTACAGTGCAAGCTACTATTCGGGGAATCTGCAGGCTATAGAAGAATATTCACCTTCGGGGAATTTTCCTTTTGTGGTGAGTCAGAATCCGTTTGAAAATGAAGTTTCATTATTTTCGACTCAATCGGGTTGGAATGCCAAACTCTTCGATTATTCAGGAAGATTGCTATTGGATGATATAAAAGTGAAGATAGGAACAACCAGAATCGACCTTAGCGGGCTCAAGACTGGGGTTTATCTCATGGTTTTAAAGAATGATAAAGGTGAGATGAAAACCATAAAAATTCAAAAACATTAATAATTAGCAACTAGCGATCCATTGTTTTACTTGATCCAACGATGGCATGGGAATATTTATCTTATTTTTCTTACGTAAGCCTCCTAATTGGTTGAAAAGAGCGCTGGGATTTGCCTTCCTCAATGCTTCTCTATTCGAGTAACCTGCCTGAATAAGCAATGGAATCCATTCATGCGGTATGTCTGTGTCTTCCAAATCACTGGATGGAGTGGCTTCTTGACTTTTTTCAGGCCGCATCTGTGGGAATAAAATCACTTCCTGAATGGATGGAGAATTGGTCATGATCATTGCCAGACGATCTATCCCAATTCCAAGGCCTGCTGTTGGCGGCATACCATATTCGAGTGCCTTTAAAAAATCTTCGTCTAACACCATTGATTCTTCATCGCCTCTTCGTCCTAATTCTAATTGTGCTTCGAAGCGTTGGCGCTGATCGATGGGGTCATTTAATTCTGAAAAAGCATTACAAATTTCTTTTCCATTGCAAATTGCTTCAAATCTTTCCACCAAGCCAATTTTCGAACGATGTTTATGGGCTAGAGGCGACATTTCGATAGGATAATCCATGATAAATGTGGGTTG
>LDZT01007428.1_pt1 | contig 24870 bp, 28 predicted proteins | sample 615521 | NCBI WGS metagenome assembly LDZT01 (sample SAMN03408292, study PRJNA278302) | terrestrial metagenome | isolation source: oil reservoir sample SB1 | place: USA: Alaska, North Slope, Schrader Bluff formation | collected 2011-09
CTGATTTTGCTGATTTTATTTTAATGCCTTGATTATTGTTTTACATAGTGATATAATATCAAAGCTTATATCCTTGCTCTCAATAGGAGAGCCTTAAGTCCAAAAGGAGGTGAATACATTGAAGAAGTACGAAGGAGTTTTTATTTTCATACCGAATTTAGAAGAAGAAGCCAGAAAAGCAGAAATGGACAAATTGAAGTCCATTGTGGAAAGCTACAAAGGCACAGTCGAGAAATTTGAAGAATGGGGCCAAAGAAGATTAGCTTACGAGATTAAGAAAACTAAAGAAGGTTTTTACACTCTTATGAATTTTACATCAGAAGCAGACGCTGTTAATGAACTTGATCGAATCTGCAAGATTAATGAGAAAGTACTGAGACACATGATCACAAAAGACGAAAGATAATAGGAGAGTATAATGAATAATGTTGTATTAATAGGAAGACTGGTCAGAGATCCTGAACTTAAATTTATCCCTTCAAGCGGCATGGCGGTAACAAATTTTACCCTGGCTGTTGACAAAGATTTATCGAAAGATAAAAAAGCTGAATTCACTGCTCAAGGAAAACCGACTGCTGATTTTATTCCGGTGGTTGTTTTCGGGAAAATAGCAGAAGTATGTGCTAATTATTTGGCTAAAGGTAGGATGACTGCTGTAATCGGAAGAATCCAAACAGGTTCATATACTACAAATTCAGGAGAAAAAAGATACACAACCGAAGTGTTAGCTAGTAAAGTTGAATTTATCGATTGGGGAGACAAAAACACATCAGGAAACAAAATCCAGGCCAAGCAATATGATGGCGGAGATAATTTCCCTGATTTTTCCGATGATGATATTTTCCAGCCTGCTGATGATGACGATATTCCATTTTAAAGGAGGTTCAAAAGATGTCTGCATTTAATAACAAAAGAAGACGACCGCGCAAAAAAGTGTGTAATTTCTGTAAAGATAAAGTTGATTATATTGACTATAAAGATATAAACAAATTAAGAAAATATACCACTGAAAGAGGTAAGATATTACCTAAAAGGATTACTGGGACATGTGCAAAGCATCAAAGAATGGTTACTTCAGCTATTAAAAGAGCAAGAAGTATTGCACTTCTTCCATATTCAATAGACTAAACATGAAGCCGCAGTTATTGCGGCTTTAGTTTATCTAATCAACGGGGATTATAAAAAATGAAGAATGAAACTAAGATGACCTTATTGATGCTGATGGCAACTGTGTTTTGGGCAGGTGCTTTTATTACTGGGAAAATGGGGGTTTACGCATTAAGTCCCCTGGTACTCACTTTTTTGAGAATGTTTTTTGCAGCGATTATCATATTTCCAATAATGGTTTTAAATGAAAAAGACAATTGGCGCATAAAATTATCCAGTGTCAAATACGCTGTTTTGACAGCAGGTGTTGGGATGATTGGATATCATATGTTTTTTTTCTATGCTTTAAGGTATACAGATGCATCCAAAGCATCCATGATCAATGCAGTCAATCCACTACTAACGGCATTGATGGCGGTCATTTTTTTAGGGGAAAAATTAACGCCAAGAAAAATATTCTTTATCCTGACTGCTTTTGCAGGTGTTGTATTGACGTTATCCAATTGGAATCTCCAAAGAATTATAAGCTTTGATTTAAATTTGGGTGATTTGTTGATGCTTTGCGGGGCTACCATGTGGGCAACATATGGTATCATTGTCAAGCGGATTATGCCGTTTTTTACACCATTAAAACTGACGACTTATACATTCGTGTTTTCTGCGATTATGTTATTTCCATTCACAGCTAAAGAGCTGATATCACTTGATTATATAAGAATAGGCTGGATGCCGTTTCTGGCTGTTCTTTACATGGCAATATTCCCTTCGGTCATCGGCTATACAATACAGCAAATGGCTATAAAGGAACTTGGCGCGAGAAAGACGGCATTGTTTATTAATCTTGTTCCAGTAATATCGACAATATTTGCTATAATTTTTCTAGGTGAGAAACTTTTCAAGCTTAATCTTGTAAGTGGTGCAATTATTATTGTATCAGTCATTTTATTCAGAAAACAGAAAGTTTAATAGAATGGTTTTTCTTCAGACCAAATCGATACCAGACTCCTCAAAGGTGATCATGTCACGGTTCATCAAGACAGCCGATTCAACAATATGAAAAGCCAATGCGGCTCCGCTACCCTCTCCTAATCGCATATTCATAAATAACATAGGTTTTATACCCAGGCATTCACTTGCAATTCTGGCTCCCTTTTCCAATGAATGATGAGATGGGATGATATAGTCCTTACATAAAGGCGAAAGCCGGCATGCAAGGACAGCAGAAATTGTAGAGATGTATCCATCAATTACACAGGGAACTCTATTGGCGGCACAGGCAAGAACAATCCCTGTCATGCCTGCCAAATCAAGTCCACCTATCTTAGCTAGGCTATCGACAGGATTATTTTTATCAGGGTTGTTGACACTGATAGCTTGCCTGATGACGCTTATCTTCATGTCAAGTTTGTCAAATGGCAGATTGGCACCGACACCTGTAATATTTTGTGGGTCTATACCAGTGAGTACAGATAGCAACGCGGTGCTTGATGTCGTGTTTCCTATTCCCATTTCACCTGTTCCAATAAGCCCTCTGCCTTTTTTGATTTCATTCTCAGTGATTTCTATACCGGTCTCGATAGCTTTTACAGCTTCTTCATAAGACATGGCAGGACCTCTAGCAATATTTCCTGTACCATATCTAATTTTTCGATTGATAACTCTATCATGCTCAATATCAGACATAACACCGATGTCCACAACCACTATATCTGCACCGCACATTCTTGCCAAGGGACCCAAACCACTTACTCCATTGGCAATGTTGATAGTTTGGATTCTTGTCACCACCTGAGGTGCGGCAGCGATTCCCTCTTCACAAACGCCGTTATCAGAGGCCATGACGATAATGGCCTTATTGCTTAAATCCGGGAAAAGCTCGCCGGTTATACCGGAGATTTGGACTGCAATATCTTCAAGTCGACCAAGGCTCCCAACAGGCTTGACAAGATTATCGATTCTTGCTCGACTTCTTTGCATCGATTCCTGGTTCAAGGCTGTGATTCTAGATAAAGTGCTATTTAACAGTTTCATGATGATTCCTCCCTTATATCAAAAAGTCCACACCCATATAAGTGTGGACTTTCCATTATCCAAACGATATCTTTTCTGCTTAGGAAAAGATGATTGATTTCAGGCAGGTCTCCTGGCTTTGACATAACATGCTTCTTGCCTTCCCTCCAGTGGAAGTGGCTAAATAAAAAGCACTATTCATTACAGTGGCGGGCCCGTTCCGGATTTAAACCGGATTCCCTATTCTCCTTGTAAAGGCACCTGAAACGCTTCTCTTCAATTAATCCGATGACTAACAGTTCTAAGACTACCATTTCTATAAGTGGGAGATAAGAACTGTAGAGTCTCTGGATAACGGTTTCTAAGGTTCAGATGGCGTTTCAAACACCACCTAAACCCAAGAACCCTGTTGATGACTATTATAATCAATATATCATGGGGTGTCAATGCTAAGCATTCATTCATATTTGCCAATTAGCGGGACAAACCGAACATAGCCCTTGTTGATGGTAATGACTTCCCCTTTTTCGTCTTTAGTGACAAGCAACAGTTCCTGAAAATTAGGTCCCCCTACCGGGATGACCATTCTGCCATTGGGGGACAGCTGATGTGTAAGAGATGATGGTATGAACCTGGCTGCAGCAGTCACAATAATTCGATCGAATGGTGCAAATTCAGGCCAGCCCATGGTACCGTCATCCATCTTGAAGCAAACATTTTTGTAGCCCATGTTTTCCAATCTAGTCTTGGATTTGATATAAAGCTGTGGGATTCTTTCTATTGTAAAGACTTCTTTTGAAAACTCAGAAAGCAAAGCGGTCTGATAACCACTTCCCGTACCGATCTCCAAGGTTTTCATACCTTTATCAGGCATCAATAGCTGAGTCATTTCAAGCACGAGAGAGGGTTGGGATATGGTTTGCCCATATCCAATTGGAACAGGGCTGTCGACATTAGCCATTTCTTTGTTTTTGTCCATAAACAAGCTTCTGTCAAGGGTGTTGAAATAATTCCTGATTTCATGATTCATAGTCATAAAAACACTCCTTATGTTTTGATTTCCCACAATTTTAGCACTTCATACCGTTGATTATAAAAACTGTTGGTTAGGTAAGTTAATTTTTCGTTGATGAAATCAAGCATACAATCATACTCGAATTCATTTTTTAAATCAGGCGAGCAATTCATCAGAGTATGTTTGAGCACAGATAAATCTTGGATTTCTCCAAGGTAATCTTGTAAATTCTTCAGATCAAATAAAGACATTTGATAGGCACTATCAAATTGATTGAGGATTTCCAGCGTGTATCGAAAGCGTTTCAATGAAATCCTGACAGAATGGAATGTAACCAAATTACCTAGATCAAGTTTTTCTATTTTTTCAACGGTTTCAAGGAAAATATCATCCAGAATGGTAAATAAGCTATCTGTTAACGATATTTCCGATGTATTTTTGAGAAAGAGTCTAAACATATTGTCCTTGATTCTCAAAATGTCAGAGAATTTGATTTTCTTCAAATCATTCATTAGTGTTTCCTCAGTATTAGCGGTCTGGCTGGTTAGCCATTCCAAAAATGAGTTACTATCGCACAATGAAACTATATTGTCCGAAATGTATTTTTTCAACACATGGACATCCCTGGTTGGACTAAAGCGTTTTTGCAATTTTTTCAAAGCTTTTCTGTTTTTGATTAATGTCTTTTTTTCATCAGCATGAAGACTGGATAACACTTCGATTAACGCCATGAGTCGACGAAGTGAAACTCGACAATCATGCACTAGTGTAACATTGATTTCTTCCTTGCATCGGTTGAAATTTTCACGCAGTTCATCGAAAAGATTCTCGGTATATCTAGTGATGAAATCGTTATGATCCGGATATAGCATTTGATCAATCCTTTCTTGATTATATTATTATTGTATCATAAACGTCACTAATGTAAAGATTTTGAAAACTGTGTTAAAAATATGGTCTTTTATCTAAATATCACCATATCACCAAAAAAACAGTAGATATTTTTTATAATTCGTTTTATAATAACTTTGCATTAATATTTTGATGAAGGAGTGAAATTCTTGAAAAGTATCTACGAATCTAATTTCAAAGATTGGAGAAAACTCATTAGATCTTTGGATAAGCACAATGAGGTCGACTTTGAAACATTTAAAGATTGCATCTTCGATTGTTTTGATGATGTGGACGAGATGATGGTTGATGATTTATGCGAGTTCTTTGCCAACGACTTGGGAGCATACTCAGATACAGAGTTGAGGGATTTGAGCGAAGAAGAGATTGAATCAGTAATAGAATACTTAAAAGGATAAAACCTGCATCAGCAGGTTTCATTTTGTTTTTGCAGCCTTGCAGCCGTGTATCAGTATCCTTTTTTGAAAGAGTAGATATTATCCAATGCTTTTCCTTTTACAAACTTACCCATATTACCTTTCACGATTGTATAGGCTTTGGCCAAATAATCCACAACAGGGCCGCATATGTGGGGTGTTATTATGATATTATCCATGCCCCACAGCGGATCATTTTCAGGAAGAGGCTCCGTTTCGAAGACATCAGAGATACATAATCTGAATTGTCTGTCATTGAGTGCCTGTGTCAGATGTTCCTGGTTAACTGTTTTTCCTCTGCCCATATTGATAAAAACGGCATCCTTATCCATTAGATTGAAGAATTTCTCGTCAATAATCTTTTCAGTTTCTTGTGTATGGGGAAGTAGTGCTATTATATAATCGCAGTTCTTAGCGATAAAATCCAAACCACTCATATCAAAGACCTTTTTCACACTTGCTATTTCAGTTGGTGTGTGCTTTATTCCATAAACTTCCATTCCAAGAATGGCAGCCATCTCAGCAATTTCTTGGCCTATGGAGCCAAGACCGATTATCCCGAGTTTTTTGCCGTGGATTTCGTTTTGTGGGATGTGACTGTCCCAATTTCTCTTCTGCTGATTGAGAAATATCGTGTCAATTCTTCTTGCAGCCATAATCATCATACTGATTGCGTATTCAGTCATGTGTATTTTATGGATTCCTCGGCCGGTTGTAAGTGTGATATTTCGATGCTCAAGGTATTCCAATGGATAAGCATCCACTCCAGCGGTCAAAGACTGTATCCATTTCAACTGTTTTGCCGCCTCAATCTGTTCCTGTTTTAATGCCATTGAAACAACACCATCAGCATCAACTATTTCCTTCAATAACTGTTCTTTTGTTTCAGGAAATACGATGTCAATATCTGCAAAATCATTTTTAAGTTTTAACAGATCTTCACTTGGAAAGGGAAATGTTGTTATTAGTATTTTCATTTTATGGCCTCCTACCTTTGGATATTCTTGATATTAAAAATCACTCCAAATAATGAAGTGATTTATTAATTGTTTATTTTTCGTCTTCTTCGCTACCAATCAAAACCGGTTCAACTTCTTCGTCTTCTTCGTCCTCTTCAACATCCTCTGCTTCTACTCTAGATTGTGATAAGGACACGATGACCGCTTCATTGTCTTCAAGCACAGTAATCCCTTGAGCAAAATGAATTTCAGAGACATGAATAGCATGACCAATCTTCAAACCTTTAACATCAATTTCGATATTTCTTGGAATAATATTGGCAGCACACTCAATTTCGATTTCGTCCAATTGTCTAACTAACGCACTATCTGCTGGCAACAAATCAACATTCAGAAGGTGAATTGGCACATAAACCTGTACCTTTTGGTCTTTGCTGATCTGGTACAAGTCAAGATGAATGACAGTTCCCTGGATGGGATCCTTCTGAACTTCCTTGATCATCACATCCATTTCTTTGCCATTTAAACTTAGTTCTAGTATTGCGTTTTCTCCATGGTATCTTATAACTTTGTCGATGTCTTTTCTGCTTACTGATATATTTTCTGGGGTTTTTCCTTTTCCATATATTACACCAGGTACAAAATCTTCTTTTCTAAGTCTTCTTGAAACCCTTGTACCTGTTATATCTCTTGGAATACAGCTTATTTTCATATATATATACCTCCTTATTTTTAGACGCAACATCTGAAATATTATATCACATCTATTCCTAAGATTCAAACAACAAATGAAATGCTCCATTTCATGTCAGCTACATGAGAGATTGTCTGATAAACAGAACAGTATTTTGCAGCCATTTCTCCTGCCTTCATTATACCCTTTTGAGATTTGGCTCCATATATTGTTATGTCTAAATTGACCCATTCCAAAGTGGTGGGTATTTCTGTCCTCTTTTCACCCGTTACAATGATTTCAGCCTTATCAAAGGGTATCCTTTTTTTCACTGCTACATCAAGAAAAGTTGAATAATAACAGGATGCCAAAGCACCCAAAAGCATATCATAAGGTGCAAGTGATCCTTTTTCGTTGCCAATGTCTATAGTATGGTTATCGGCTGTCAGTCGACCCTTGAATTCTTGTTGAAAGCTCAATTCCACTCTTTGCAATGTCATAAACCACCTCTCTTATTATTCATTTACAATCAATTCATATCGGGTTGAGCCTAGACCGATTTTTTCCGCATGAGCAAGGCTTTTTCTACCCTTATCAAACAAGAGTTGGCCTGATTTCTTTTGCAGCATCTCAAGACATGCACAATCCAGGGCTACCGGATCCTTGCTGGCCAGTACACCGATGTTGTCCGCAATCAGATCCATATGCTGTCCCATGCAGTCACAATCAGCTGTAATGTTCTGAAGGAATGAGATGTAGATGATATCCTTATGTCTGGATGCCCCATACGCATATTCAGCCAGCTTTTCCAAAAAATTGGATCCTCCCCAGTCATTTCTTATTGCTGCTTCAGGGCATACCGCTATGCACCCGGCACATCCAACACATTTATCGCTATCGATTACTGCTGCTTCATCGATATGGATAGCATCAAAATCACATTTTTCCATACATAATCCACAAGCGATGCATTTCTTCGCATCGACAATAGGGGTTATGCCTGAATGTTGGGCAAACTTACCACCCCTTGCAGCGAATCCCATAGCCAATTGCTTTAAAGCACCACCAAAACCAGCAGCGTTATGACCTTTAAAGTGACTCATTACGATATACTGGTTATACTTCTGATAGGCTTTGCCAATTTTACATTTGGCGATATAATCTTTGTTGATTTCTATTTCATCATAATCAGTTCCAATCTCTCCATCTGCAAAAATGATGGGGATTTGATTGAAACCGTGCTCAATCGCAAGCTTGAGATGGCTTTCAGCCGTTGTTCGAGCACCTCTATAAAGCACATTGGTCTCAATATACGTTGGCGAAATATTTTTAGATTTCAAATATTCGATGATAGCATCATAACATACTGCTGGCATATAGGTATTGTTTCCTTTTTCACCAAAATGAACTTTGATGGGAAGCTTTTCAGCGAATTGATGGTTGGTTTCTGCTTCTATTGTTTTTAGCAACGCAAGAGCGGATTTGCCCAATTCGTTGTAAGAAGCATTCTTTTGCTCAATAAAATATACTTTACTCATTTAATCACTCTCCTTGGATGTATAGTACTATAATAAATCATAAGGGACGTCAATTGCAAGAGTTAAGGATTAATAGTTAAAATTAAAGAGATTTATGCTATAATTATCCTATAAACATCAGGAGGAATGATTGATGCAGAAGCTCCAGACGCTTAAAATCGTAAACACTTTCTTAGCTATTGCTTTCTTGACCTTGGGAACTACAGCCATGTTCCATGATTACATACCCTACAGCATTTATAGAAGGATACATCCACTAGCCGGAAACACCTTTTCAACCATGGCAGTGATACATGTTGTTCTGAATTATGAATGGATCAAGAAAAACAGATTGAAAAGATGAAAGATAAGGATAAAATCAGGGCTGTCAATTATGGGATGAAACTATTGACAGCAAGACAGAAAACTGAAAAGGAAATGGTTGATAAGCTAAAAGCAAAAAACTTTACAGACGATATAATCCACTACGTTCTAAGTTATTTAAAAAGCTATGGGTATCTGGACGACAAGAAATATGTCGAATTGTTTCTAAGAGAAAAAATTAACATTAACCGGTATGGAACGATGAAACTGAGGAATAAGCTTCTTCAAAAAGGTATCCCATCGGAATTGATTGAAGAAGGGCTTGGAAGAATTGATGAAGAAACGATGATTGAAAATGCAGTCTATCTGGCAAACAAGAAAATCAACAGCCTAAACGGTCAGGAATCCATAGATATCAGGCATAAGGTATATAGGCATTTGGCAAGTAAAGGTTACAGTTATACAACGATTGCAAAAGCCTTAACCCTGGTGATGTTTTGATTATTTGAAAATATTTTGATTAAAGGGATACTCCCTGTTCCTGTATGAGATGATGATGGACGACAACACTCCATAAATAATTATTGATCATACTGACCAAAAGCAGATCTTGATTCAGGGAGTAGATTAAGTATAAACCCCTCTATATCTAAATTCAATCGTGAAGTCAATGATAGAAGAAACATAGTAAAGGGGAAAATTGAAAGAAACAGATAGAAAGCCATTTGTGCACTGTATTAATCTCTTTCATATAAGGCTCCTTAAGCTTTAAATCTTATTTTTTGTTTTTGTCATCCAGTTTCAGTTTTGCCAAAGCGGCAAATGGGTTATCTTCTTCAATGGCTTCTTTTTCGATCTTTTCAAGCTTTTGTTGATAGTTCTGGAGATCTCGTTTTCCACCTTTGCTATTCAGTTCCTTTTTTCTTTTTTCAAAAGCAGATAGCTTTTCCCGATAACTGCAATTTTTGCAAATAAAGGTCTTATCATCATCGTTTCCAATCAATTCCAACTTTTTATGGCAATTAGGACATCTGGCATTGGTAGTTCTGGATAGCTGGATATGATGTCCGCATTCTCTGTCTTGACATACCAGGCTTTTTCCAAATTTGTTTTTAACCTCTAACATAATCTTACCACAATCCGGGCATTTGGTGGTTGATAGATTATCATGCCTGAACTTCTCTTCGCTGCCTTTTATTTCCTTGATAATCTTCTCAGTGTAAGCCTTCATTTCTTTGATGAAGCTATCTTTCTTCAGCTTGCCTTCTGCAATCAGATTAAGCTTACTTTCCCATTCGGCTGTCAACAGTGGTGATTTCAGTTCTTCAGGAACAAGATTTAGAAGCTGTTTTCCCTTGCTGGTGACCAATATGTTATTGCCTCTAAGCTCTAAAAGCTGGGTGTTAAATAGCTTATCGATGATTTCCGCTCTAGTGGCCACAGTACCCAAACCACCTGTTTTACCTAGAATTTCCTTGAGCTTTTTTTCAGCTGCGGGCATATAATTCACTGGGTTTTCCATTGCGCTTAGCAGAGTCCCCTCATTAAAGTAAGCGGGTGGTTTTGTGTCTCCGGAGGTTTTGACGATTCGACTGACGTTGAGCCTGCTGTTTGCTTTGATATCAGGTAGAATCGTATCTGAGATTTCTTTCTTGTCTGTTTGTTTCCAGCCCATATTGACGATACGTACACCTTTTGTTGTGAAGTGTTCTCCATTTATTGATATGGTTATCGTTTTTTCCTCATATTCAAATGGTGGCATTAGAACAGATAGGAATCTCTTGATCACAAGCTCGTATATATTTCTCTCATCAAACTCCATAGAGCTGATATAAGGTGACTCTTCAGTTGGTATGATGGCGTGGTGATCAGATACCTTGGAGTTGTCTACAAACCGTTTAGATGCCATTACAGGTTTTTTTAGCAAGCCAAAAGCAATCGATTTGTAGGGGTCGATACTGATGGCTCCCAATCGCTCAGGAATTGTTGGCACAATATCATCTGTCAGATATCTGGAGTCTGTTCGTGGATAGGTTAGTGCCTTGTGCTTTTCATATAGTGTCTGCATGATTGAAAGGGTCTTCTTTGCCGAATAATTGAATGTTTTGAAGGCATCCCTCTGCAACTCGGTGAGATCATAAAGAGGCGGTGAGTAGCTCAACCTATTTTTAGATTCTACAGAGACCACAGTTGCATCGTGACCAGTGATTTTTGCGAGTATCTGATCGATGTGACTTAATTCAAAGGTCTTATTTCCTTTGGTTTTCTGATCCTGCCAAACAAAGGTTATGCCTGATGAATCAGCTTGAATACCATAGTACTTCCTAGGCATGAAGCTTTTGATCTCATCTTCCCGCTGTTGTATAATGGAGACTGTCGGTGTCTGGACTCTGCCACAGCTCAATTGGGCATTATATTTGGTTGTTAGGGCTCTGGTGGCATTGATACCAACAATCCAATCACTCTCAGCTCTGGCTACGGCCGCAGCATAAAGATTCTCATATTCTTTCCCCGGACGCAGTCGATTGAAGCCATCTTTCAAGGCCTTTGAAGTAACAGAGGAAACCCACAGACGCCTGATATCCTTTTTGATAGTTGATTTTTCTAGAATCCATCTGGCAACCAATTCACCCTCCCGACCTGCATCGGTGGCGATAATGATTTCATTCACGTCATGTCGGGCCATTAGGCTTGTAACGGTTTTGTATTGATTGGAGGATTGTTTGATAACCATCAGCTTCATCACCGAGGGAATGATAGGCAAATCATCCAGATTCCAGCTGGCATATTGTTTATTATAGGCGTCAGGGTCAGCAAGGGTGACAAGGTGGCCAAAGGCCCAGGTGACGATATAATTGCTTCCTTCCATATAGCCATTTCTTTTTTCATTGCAGCCCAATACCTTGGCTATTTCATTTCCTACAGACGGTTTTTCCGCCAATACCAGTTTTTTACTCATTTGCTTCCTCATTTCAAGATATATTGTCGATACTGTAAATTGGTAGATACAATTATATAGCAATTATAAGCAGAATTCAAATGACTTAAACAAGCAAGATTTAAACAATGAAAACTTTGAATAAATCGTAAAAACATGTATAATATAAATATTATTGTGTTTAATCTTACAAACAAATGAGGGATAGGCAGGTAAAATGGTATGAGTAATTTAAAATTCAGCTTTCTTTACGACTATAGTGAGGGTGCACACGACAAAATTCTGGAGGCGTTATCAACAACAAATCTAGTCCAGCAAAATGGATATGGTGAAGACGAATATTGTGATCAAGCCAGATTGTTGATCAAGAAAGCCATAGACAATGATCAAGTGGATGTGCATTTTGTCTCTGGGGGGACCCAAGCCAACTACATTGTGATCTCATCCGCACTGAAGCCATACGAATCAGTTATTTCAGCATCAACAGGACACATACATGTTCACGAGACAGGTGCTGTGGAAGCCAAGGGACACAAAATCAATGTCATTGATTCGACTGACGGTAAAATAACACCGGAGCAGATAGATAAGGTTCTCATCTTCCACACCGATGAACACATGGTCAGACCCAAGATGGTCTATATTTCCAATTCTACCGAAATTGGTACAGTATATACAAAGACTGAATTGAAGAAATTGCACCTTTTTTGCCAGGAAAAAGGACTGTATCTATTTATGGACGGCGCTCGACTCGGTTCGGCTCTTATGTCTCCTGAAAGCGATTTGCAGATTACAGATCTACCAGAACTGACAGACGTTTTTTATATTGGTGGGACCAAGAACGGCGCTTTGATAGGAGAGGCTATTGTGCTGTGCAACGATGCATTGAAGGACAGGTTCAGATATTATATCAAGCAAAACGGTGCATTATTGGCAAAAGGAAGACTATTGGGAATTCAGTTCAAAACGCTGTTCAGCAACAATCTGTATTTCGACAATGCCAAACACGCCAATCAAATGGCGTTTAAGATTGCAGAAGCGGTAAAGAGCCTGGGATATGATTTTTTGGGAAAACCGTCATCCAATCAGATTTTCCCGATACTGCCCAATTCCGTTATTGATAAACTCAATAAGCTTTATCAGTTCTACACTTGGAGTAAGGTTGATGATAACAGATCATCAGTTAGGATTGTCACATCATGGGCTACTCCGGAGTCTGCGGTGGATAGTTTCATCGCTGATTTATCCTCAATAAAAGGGCAGGAGAGTATTTGATATAAAAGTTGCTGTCATTTATAGATCCAAATCCGGATACACAAAAAAATATGCTGAATGGATATCGGAAGCCCTTGGTGCAGCATTACTCCAAGGAGCGGAAGTGAGGTCTAAAAATCTGAAAGAATACGACACTCTGATTTTTGGTGGTGGGCTCTATGAATCCGGCATCAATGGCATAAAAACAATAAAAAAATCTGTCAGTCTTTACCTGACCAAAAATATAATTGTCTTTCCAACAGGCGCTTCTACTGGAAGGAAAGAAGAGGTTGATTCCGTGATCAAGCGTAATTTAACAGATAAAGAGCAAGAAGCCATCAAATTTTTCTATCTTCGAGGTGGCCTTGATTATAGCAAACGCTCAACTATAGATAAGGTTTTGATGAAAATCTTAGAAGTTATATTGAAAAACAATAAAAATCTCACTCCAGACGAGAGAGGAATGCTTAATGCATACAAGACGCCCATGGATTTTACAAAACAAGAGAATGCCAAAGATCTGTTTGAGTATGTAAAGAGCCTGTAGAAATCAATAACCAGAGAGGTATACTATGAAATATTGTATCGGTGTTGATGGCGGAGGAACCAAAACCTTGACCTATCTTGGAGACATGGCTGGACATATTCTAGATAGTTGTGTGTTCGGACCGTCAAACTATTACTCTTCAGGATTGGAGAATACTAAGAAAGTTTTTGGAAGCATTGTCAATTATTACTGTCTAAAGCATCAGTTTGATTACAGTGATTTGGTTTTCATTTCATTGGGACTGGCAGGTGTTGACAGGGAAATGGATAAGCAAGTCATCAGGGATATTTTTGTGGAATTGAATATAACCTGTGACATTATGGTCTACAATGATGCAAGAACCGCCTTGGTTGGAGCACTGGGAAAAGATGAAGGTGTTATTATCGTCTCAGGAACTGGATCTATTGCGACAGGTATACGCGACAACAGGCTTGTAAGGGTTGGAGGATGGGGGCATATTCTAGGAGATGAAGGTAGCGGTTATGACATAGGCATGAAGACTCTTAAAGCAATCATGAAATCCTATGACGGAAGGCTTTCACCCACGCTTATGACAGAAAAAGTAATTGAATTTTTGGAGCTTGATGATGTGGAGGATATTATTGGATTTGTGCATGATTCCAATACAGATAAGAAAAAGATCGCAGAGCTTGCAATTGTCGCCGTACAGGCAGCCAAAGAAAAGGACACGCTGGCTTTGGCTATAATGGATGAGTCTGTTGAGGCTTTGTTACAGCTGGCCAATGCTGTTATACGAAAGCTATATTCAGTAGATGAGTCTGCAGAGTTGACTTATATAGGCGGTATCATTACCAATGTAGGTTATATCAGAGATAGCTTTATTACGAAGATCAAGAAAGACTATCCAAATCTGACAATAAAAAAACCAGCGCAAGACGGAGCTGTTGGGGCTCTCTATCTAGGCTGGAGTAAATATGGGGTATCATATCAACAGTCTTGATATGACCAGCATGTCCATAATGACGGTAAGTTGTTAGGATTGACTTACATAAACCGATATGGAACCGCCATTGACCTCAAATAAGCCATTTCCTTGTTCATCTATAATGATATGATCTTGAACGTTCCCCATTTTATCGATCCAAATTTCTCCATGATGCATCTGACCAACATTCATGTTTTTGACTCCCGAATCACCACTAGACATTATAATTGCACAACCATGAGGGTGTTCTTCATTTCCTAATCTGACCCAACCAATCACGTTTTTGTGATCAAAATAGTCGATCTGATCGCCATAGGCATGATTTTGTCTGATATTGAGAAGCTTATCTATTTCATCCCTGATAGGAGACATGGAGTTTTCCCTGGTCAGACCATAGTAATCACCATAAAAAACACAGGGGAAACCATCTCTGCGAAGCAAAATCAACCCATATGCCAAGGGTGAAAACCACTTGTCCACTCTGGATTCCAGAGATTGATCCATTTGGGAATCATGGTTGTTTACAAATGTGACTGATATGGCAGGATGGTGTTTGACGATTGTATCATCAAATATCGTTCTCATGTCGTAATTTTTCCCATCAAGCGAAGCTCGATAGAAATTGTAATGAAGCACAACGTCAAACATATCCATTTGATAATCGATTGCGTTGATATAATGATCAATGATAGACTTGCTGGATTCCCAATACTCACCAACAGCATAAAAGTCATTTCCAAATTCATTGTGAATATGATTCAAGAACTTTTTCATAAATTGACTGTTAATGTGCTTGACAGCATCAAATCTTAGGCCGTCCACTCCCGTTTCTTTTACAAACCAACTGATCCAATTCAGTGTTTCCTTCTGGACATCAGGATGCATATAATCCACGTTGGCAAACATCAGATAATCATAGTTTCCAAACTCGAGAGAGACATCCTCGGACCAATTCTTGTTTTCTCCAAGAATTCTGAAAATGGCTTTCTTACCTGATTTATTGTCAAAATCAACCCCATTGAAATGCTCCCATCTCCATTTGAAACCAGAGTATCTGTTGTTTCTGCTATTAAAGTCAAATCTGACCCACCCCTCTATTTCATAGGGTTGTGAAACTTGGGTTTTTCTGTCATTCGGATCAACCTCGACGGCCATGAACGTATCGGTACCGTCCGCGCCTGCCTTATGATTTAGCACCACGTCAGCATATACATTCAGACCTTTGTCATGAAGTGCATTGATTGCAGCATGCAATTCCATTTTTGTACCATATTTTGTTCTGATAGAGCCTTTTTGATCAAACTCTCCCAAATCATAAACATCATATACACCATATCCGGTATCATTCGTGCCGGTAGCTTTGTAGCTGGGAGGAATCCAGACAGAGGTGATACCTATTTCCTTCAGATGATTCGCGTCATCCTTAAGGCTTTTCCAGAGTGTGCCGTTATCCTCCAGATACCATTCGAAATATTGAAACATAACGCCATTGGCAGACATTTTAACCACTTCCTTCCGTATGCCTCCAAAAGACTTTTATCTTAACATTATATCATCTAATCGACAGGACAGCCCGAATTTTTTTATCAAGCGGCGAATCTTTTTAATGTTCATATGAATCGGTGGATCTAGATGAAGGAGTCGCATATATATGCTGCGAGTTCCTTTCTTGTAACCAAGATACTGTCTACTCTATAGGGTACAGTTTATATAAGCTGGAGTCTAACAAAAAGTGGTTTTAAAAATCAATTTTCACTAATTCGAAAAATTCATACATTTAAGAAAGTTAAATAAAGGTTAAATAAATATTAAAAAAATGTTTACAAGATGAAAGGAGTATGCTAATATAAAATCATGAAAATAAGAACGATATTCGGCATAGTAAAACACTTTTGTTTTCATCAGGAGGGTTAGAATGCCAGGAAGTGGTAGAATACAAGCAATAGATAGAGCAGTAATGATATTGGATTGTTTCACTGAAAGAAAACCTCAAATGAGATTATCAGAGATAATTGACATACTAGATTTAAACAAGTCTACGTTACATGGAATAATCTCTACATTGAAATATCACGGATTGATAGACCAGGATGAATTTACCCAAGAATATAAGCTTGGATTAAAGCTCATTGAATATGGTCAAAGGGTTTTAGATTCTATGTATATATCAAGTATAGCAAAGCCAATAATAGAAAGAGTATGTGATGAACTTGAGGAAACCGTTCACATAGGCACTTTGGATGGTGAAGAGGTAGTTTATATTGAGAAAAGGGAATCACAACAATCCATGAGAATTTTTACAACAATTGGAGCAAGGAATCCCGCTCATACAACTGGAGTTGGAAAAGCAATGATGGCTTATTTGGATGAAAATGAGCTTAACAATATTTTATCGGGTACTTTAGTTAGATTGACCCCAAAAACAATATCAGATAAGAACCAGTTAAAATTGGAGCTTTCACAAATAAGACATCGAGGATTTGCATTTGATATTGAAGAAAACAACCTAGGTTTAACTTGCGTAGCTGCACCAATATTTGATCATAATGGCAAAGCATTGTATGGAATTAGCGTTTCTGGTCCGACTATGAGGATGAATTCTAATAAATTAACTAAAGCTTCTAGGATTGTAAAAGATGCAGCAGACGAAATATCAAGAAAATTAGGTTATAAAGGGTAAGGCTAAACCTTGCCCTATGAAATTCAATAAAGGACCATATTATTTTTTTTAGTCATTAGAGAGAACTAAGTTCGACAATGATGAACTAAATTAAGAAAGGAGGCTTATTAGCAGTACATTCACTTTTTGGTAATCAAACAATAATAATTAAATGGGAGAGTAACATGAAAAGAAAACGTATTTTATTGATAAGTCTTGTATTAGCATTATCTCTGTTTGTATCAGCGTGTAGCAATGGGAATGAATCTGAATCATCAGCCACTACAGAAAGTTCATCAAGTGATGTGAAGGTATTAAAGCTAGGTCACCAGGCACCAGCAGGAACTGTATATGATGATTTGGCAGTTGCATTTAAGGAGAATATTGAATCAAGAACTGATGGAAGATTTGAAATTGACATTTATAATGGTGGGCAACTCGGTGGAGATAGAGAGCTTATGGAGGCTATCCAGGTAGGTAATGTTGAATTTAATATCCTTACAGCTTCAGACATGGGAATGTTTGTACCTGAAATGGAGGCACAAGATCTACCTTATCTATTCGAGGATTGGGATCAAGTTTTTAAATTCCTCAAATCAGATGCGGCACTTGACTTCTATGCCCTATCAGATGAGGCAAATATAAAAACCCTTTCATTTATGCCAAGGGGGTTTAGACACGTAACAAACAATGTCGGGCCAATAAACACTCCTGCTGATATATTGGGCAAGAAAATGAGAGTTGCAGAAAGTGCAATTTACGTGGATACATTTAAAGCGTTTGGTGCAAACGCATTAGCACTTGCTTGGGGCGAGGTGTTTACAGCTCTTCAACAGGGAACTATTGATGGACATGAAAACACAATTGTAACTATAAGGGATTATAAAATCTACGAGGTTCAGGATTACCTATCATTGACGGGTCATATGTTTGCATTTGGGGCAATAACTGTGAACCCAGCTTTCTTTGAAGGCCTTTCTCCAGAGGACCAGGAAATATTCCAACAGGCTGCAACTGATGCAGCTATTGATATTGGAGTACTTCAACAAGAAGCTGAAGTATCAGCAACCGAAGAGTTAAAGGCGGCAGGCATGCAATTCAATGAAGTTGACAAGGAAGCTTTTATGGCACTTATTCAACCAGTATACGACAAATACTTTGAAAATCATGACAAGCAGTATTATGATGCAATAAAAGCAGCGGTTGTAGAGTAATTTGACGGGGTCATATGGCCCCTTTTTTTACAATCAATAGTAATTGTAATTAAATTGGGAGGATAACAGCGTGGAGACATTAAACAAAATAAGTGCAGGTCTCGAAAAAGTGACAGGATATTTTTTGATATTTGCTTTTGCCTCAATGACTGTAGTATATTTTTCATCTGTTGTAATGAGGTATGTGTTCAATAATGGTCTAATGTGGGCGGATGAATTCACAAGATATATGAACATTGCCCTTGTAATGCTTGGATCAGCGACTATAGCCAGACACAACGATCATACCAATATTAGTGTATTGGAGCTTACTGTTAACAGTAAGGTAAGAAAATGGGTTGTAATGATTCAACAAATTCTAACAACAATTTTTTTTCTATGTGCAGCAGCCATAGGCTTTAATTTTGCAAAAACGGCTTATCATGTGTCAGCGAACATGAAAATCCCAATGGGTTTTTTATATAATGTTATGTCAGTGGCATTTGTATTATTAGCATTTCAAGCAGTGACATCAATTTTAAACCTGATTAAAGAAAAGGAGGAATAGAAATGGTTTTATTCGGATTACTTTTTGCTTTCCTGATTTTAGGTGTTCCAATAGCCGCTTCAATGGGTATTTCATCTTTGATTTATATGTTGATGACTGAAGTTAATCCAATTGTTGTCATTCAAAAAATGTTTGCAGGGATAGATTCAACAGCATATCTTGCCGTACCGTTCTTTATTCTTGCTGGAGAGCTGATGAACAGAGGTGGAATAGCCAGAAGAATAGTAAATCTCGCTGAAAAAGCGGTTGGAAATATACATGGTGGGATGGGAATAGTAGCGATAATTTCATCGATGTTCTTTGCAGCCATCTCGGGAAGTGCCATTGCGACAGCAGCTGCAATCGGAGGAGTTATGTATGCAGGAATGCTTAGAAGTGGTTACAGCAAAGGTTTCAGTGCAACGATAGTTGCGGCATCAAGTCCGATTGGTATAATAATCCCACCAAGTATCGCATTTATAATATATGCGGTATTAGCAAGGGTATCAGTTGCGGATCTTTACAAGGTAGGATTCCCAGCAGGGTTTATTGTAGGTATAGCGTTAATAATACCAACTTATTTTATAGCAAGGAAAAGAAAGTATATGGACAGAGCTGTTGAGATTGAGTCAGGTGAAATAGTACTGAACGGGGTTCCTGAGCTTAAATCAAACAAGGAGATATCTTTTGCCAAGAACCTTATTGAATCGCTATGGGCGCTGGGCACACCTTTTATAATTGTGGGAGGAGTATTTGCAGGAATATTTACTCCAACAGAATCAGCTGTTGTGGCAGTTGTGTATTCTATACTAGTTGGAATGTTTGTTTATAAGGAAATATCATTCAAGGATCTTGGACCAATTTTCAACGGTGCTGCAAAAGGAACAGCAGGACTTATGCTAATCATGTCAGCTGCTTCGCTGTTTGCATACGTAATGGTTCTTGCTAGAATTCCGCAGACAGTATTTGCAACTGTACAAAACTTTGAGGGAAACTTCTTAGTTATTATGTTGATGATAAACCTTATATTATTGGTAGCAGGGATGTTTATGGAGTCAGGATCAATACAATATATCGCTGTTCCAGTATTGTTGCCAATTGTAATGACATTTGGTATGGATCCTGTACATTTTGGAATTATTCTAGTAACAAACTTAGCAATCGGAATGCTTACACCACCATTTGGTGTGACATTGTTTACATCTGCAAAAACGTTTAATGCCTCCATTCAGGAGGTTTCAATGGAAACATTTCCTTACCTGATAGCACTTATTGCTGCACTCTTTTTTATAACATATGTGCCTGCTTCAGTAATGTGGATACTATAAAATTATTAAACTAAATTAAGGAGGAATAAATATGTCAAAACCAGAAATTGGAAAACAAATCAAGACCGGAGATTACATGACAAACTATCATGATGAGGGCGAAGGATTCCCAGTACTTCTAATCCACGGATCCGGTCCAGGGGTAAGTGCATGGGCAAACTGGAGATTAATACTGCCGGAATTATCAAAATCTAGAAGAGTTATAGCACCTGATATGGTAGGATTTGGATACACTGACAGACCTGAAGGATTGAACCTGGACTTTAAAACATGGGTAAAACAAGCAGTAGACTTATTGGATGCTCTGAAACTTGAGCAGGTTGACATTGTAGGAAACTCATTTGGTGGATCATTGGCACTATCTATGGCAGTAGAACACCCTAAAAGAGTGAGAAAAATGGTTTTAATGGGAGCTATGGGCGTTGAGTTTCCAATTACCGAGGGGCTTGATGCGGTTTGGGGTTACAAACCATCTGTTGAAAACATGCAGAATATTATTGGACTATTTGTTGATGATAAAACTATTGCAACTGAAGACCTCGCAAAGATGAGATACGAAGCAAGTATAGAACCTGGATTCCAGGAGTCATTCTCATCAATGTTCCCCGCACCTAGACAAAAATGGGTTGAGTTTATGGCGAGAACCGATGAGGAAATAAGAAACATAAAGCAATCGACATTGATTGTACATGGTAGAGAAGATCAGGTTATTCCTGTTGAGAACTCTTACAAATTAATTGATCTGATTGATAATGCGCAACTACATATATTTGGACACTGCGGTCACTGGACACAGATCGAAAAAGCTCCACAGTTTATTAAGCTGGTAGACAATTTTCTAGCAGAGTAAGTCTTAAGCCTTATCCTGTATTTTTAAAAATTGATCATGTATAGAAACGGAACGGAGGATTATTATGAGTTCTGAATTACACTTAGAAATAGCTTCGAATTTAAAGATTGCAGAGAAAACCTGTATCGCAACAGGAAAGATATCTGAAGCCAATCCACAACTGGAAATAAAGGATGCATATAAGATACAGTTAATTAATATTGAAAAGGAAGTTCAAGGTGGTAATAATATCACTGGAAAGAAAATTGGACTTACATCACAGGCTGTACAAAACATGCTTGGAGTAAATCAGCCTGACTTCGGACATCTTTTGAAATCAATGGAAGTGCAGAATGGTGTAGTAAATAGGGGATCCCTTTTGCAGCCAAAGGTTGAGGGAGAAATTGCATTTGTTCTGAAGGAGGATATATCAGGACCAAATGCCACCCTGGAAGATGTTTTAAATGCAACTGACTATGTAAGTGCAGCAATCGAAATTGTTGACAGCAGGATTGAGAACTGGAAGATTGGCATAATTGATACTGTATCTGACAATGCTTCATCAGGGATGTATATCCTGGGAGAAAAGAAGATTGATCCAAAGAAAGTCGATCTAAAAACGGTTGAAATGAACCTTTTCATGAATGGTGAGCTTATTAACTCTGGCAAGGGAACCGCAGTCTTGGGAGATCCGGTATACTGTGTTGTGTGGCTAGCAAATACATTACACGAATATGGAGTAACCCTTAAAAAGGGAGACGTTATTTTATCCGGAGCTTTATCAGCTATGATTGCAGCTGAAGCAGGTGATGAATTCAAGGCTTCATTCACTGAGCTAGGTGATGTAACTGTAAAATTTGAATCGGAAAAGGAGAAGGAGATTTGGGAAAAATCAAAGTAGGCATTATCGGCCCTGGTAATATCGGGTTAGATTTGCTATATAAATTAGGTAGAAGTGAATACCTTACCCCTGAATTAATTGTAAACATAAGACATTCAGAGGGTATAGAATATGCTGAGAAAATGGGAATAAGAACATCGACAGAGGGAGTAGCAGCAATATTGAAGGAGGACGACATCGACATAGTATTTGATTGTACAAGTGCTACTGCACATGCATTTCATGCACCTCTATTGAAAGAGGCTGGGAAATTTACTCTCGACCTTACCCCTGCAGCAGTTGGACCTTATTGTGTCCCTGCAGTAAATATGAACGATTCAATGCTTGAACTGGAAAATGTCAATCTGGTTACTTGTGCCGGACAGGCTACAGTGCCAATTGTTGCAGCAATAAACGAAGTTGCAGACGTGTCCTATGCTGAAATAGTTTCATCTATAAGCAGCAAAAGTGCGGGTCCCGGAACCAGACAGAATATAGATGAGTTTACAGTTACAACAGCAAGAGCACTAAGAGATGTTGGAGGAGCAGATGACTCAAAAGTAATTATTGTGCTTAATCCAGCAGAACCACCAATTTTTATGAGAAATACAATCTATACAAAAGTTAAAAATCCTAATATTAATGCAATAAAAAAAGCTGTAGAGGATATGGTAGACAAAATCAAAGTATATGTTCCTGGTTACCAAATTTTATTGGAGCCAATAATTCAAGATGATATAGTCACTACAATGATTCAAGTTGAAGGCCTCGGTGATTATCTACCTGTTTATTCCGGAAATTTGGATATAATCAATGCTGCTGCAGTGAATATCGCAGAAGCATATGTCAAGAAGAAATTGGGAGGTGAATAGGATGGGAAAAATATATATTACAGACACTACATTAAGAGATGGTAGCCACTCTGTATCACATCGCTTTTCACCCGATGATATTAAATCTATTACAAGCGGGCTTGATAAGGCTGGAGTAGATATAATTGAACTTGGTCATGGAGATGGACTGACAGGATCAACAATAAACTATGGTTTTTCCGATTACTCAGATTATGAGCTGATTGAAGCAGCTGCATCAGTTGTTAAGAATGCCAAGCTGGCAGTGTTGTTAATACCTGGTATAGGGACAGTTGAAGATCTTGAAAAAGCCAAAAAAGCTGGCGCAACTGCGGTCAGAGTAGCAACACACTGTACAGAAGCAGACATATCAATGCAACATATCAGAGCAGCTAAAGAAATTGGTTTGTGGACTGTAGGATTCCTAATGATGGCACACTTGACAGACACTGAAAGACTAGTGGAAGAAGCTCTGAAAATGGAAAGCTATGGTGCTGATGTAGTATATGTAACTGACTCTGCTGGTGCGATGCTACCTGTTGATGTAACAGAAAAAATAACAGCTTTGAAAAAAGCCCTGAAGATACCAATAGGTCACCATAGCCACAATAACCTAGGATTAGCTATTGCAAACAGTCTTGTAGCCATCGAAGCTGGAGCAACATATATTGATGGATCATTATCCGGTTTGGGAGCTGGAGCTGGAAATACATCAACTGAAACTTTGGTTGCGGTCATGAATAAAATGAAGTACGAACATGGGGTTGATTTATACAAGACAATGGACGTAAGTTCTGATAGTCTTATTCCAATATTGAATAGTAAAGGTTTATCCCCACAGACAAATTTGGACGCCATGTTGATTGGTTATTCAGGAGTCTACTCAAGTTTTATGCTACATGCAAGGAGAGCTGCTGATAGATTTAATGTGGATGTTAGGGATGTGTTAATGGAACTTGGCCGGAGAAAAGCAGTTGGTGGTCAAGAAGATTGGATAATAGAGGTTGCTCAACAAATAAGCAAAAAAAACTAGTCCCTCTTAGTTTTGGAATGAGGTAGCTCTTCAATAAAGAAACTACCTCATTTTTGATGCTTATAGGCATTTTAGCAACAAATTTTCTGTGAATAAATAACATCTGCAAATGCCTTCCCAGTCTCAAATATATGGTGTTTCTGAGCTTTAACATACCCTTTGAAAGGAGGATTACTTTCAAGAGTGTCTCATTTGCAGTATGTACCTCTTACTTGGTTTCTGTGGCACAGAGTAGCTGAAGTTTCTTGATTCTACATTATATTGTTAAACCTCATCACAAGCATAATCATTGTCATTTATGCTTGCAAGCATATCCAAACTGTGTAAATATTTCTTCCTCAATCGAGAGAAACTTCTTTTGTTTATACTCAAAGACAGTATACGTCTGTCAGTGTAGAACACATAGGAAATTCCGTGATTGGCAAGGATCCGATAAAGTATGTTGTAATAGCCTTTAAGAGTCTCTAGTGTGTCGGAAGAAGCCACTATAATGACTCCTGTACAAACGCTATAGCAATTTTTTGGTCTTGATTTTGTTTTTAGCTTTAATTTATCATACATCTTGCCTACTTTTAAAGCAGTAAAAGCATCAACAATCATGGCAAATGAATATAGGAGTGTGATATTTTCATCGGTCATAAGATTATTTGCTTTAAGGTGATACCCAATAGTGCTAACATTTACAAATCTGATGGTGCAAAAAAATGTGAAAGCTGAACACATACAAAATATAAGCTTATGGCTTTAATTAGTGTCTGCTGATTATATTTAAAAGCGTTGATTTCACTGACTTTAGAGCCGTTTTGTGATATAATATATGCAAGGGTTACAAGCTGTTTGAATAGTTTTTCTTGCACTTGCACTGAATATTTATCATGAAAAGGAGCTAAAATCGTGTATAAAACTACTGATAATTCACAAAGTGACTTTTT
>LDZT01010955.1_pt1 | contig 24862 bp, 26 predicted proteins | sample 615521 | NCBI WGS metagenome assembly LDZT01 (sample SAMN03408292, study PRJNA278302) | terrestrial metagenome | isolation source: oil reservoir sample SB1 | place: USA: Alaska, North Slope, Schrader Bluff formation | collected 2011-09
AAAATTGTCATCTAGCTTATCTTAATCTTTTTATGGTAAAACCATTTATTTAACCATTACCACCTTCTTAGAAGGTGGTTTTTTATGGTTAAATAAAATATTTTCTCTATACAGTTTTTTAGTATTTATTATTCACTAAACAAACATTTGTCTTAACGGTATTATGCACTAACTTTTTTTGTTTTTTCTAAAGAATCGTTCCTTATTCTTTCTAATTTTAGCCATGCTTTCAAAACTCCATTGATAATTGCTTCAGGTCTTATTGGGCAGCCTGGAACATACACATCTACCGGAATATGTTTATCTACCGGTCCGACAAGATTATAAGAATCATAAAAGACTCCACCACTTGTGCCACAAGTGCCTACTACAATTACTGCTTTTGGATCTGGAGTTTGCTCGTATACTAACTTTAATCTGGGTAACATTTTTCTATTAACCGGTCCTGTGACAAGAAGAACATCTGCATGTTTGGGACTACCCACTAGTTTGATACCGAATCTTTCAACATCATATCTGGGTGTAAGTAATGATACAATTTCAATATCACAACCATTACATGAACCTGTATTTAAATGAAATACCCATAGAGAACGATCAAAATATTTGTCTAATTTCATCTTATTAACTCACTCCTACTATGATAAAAATAATTGCCATTACCAAAATAATCCATCCACTAAAGTCATTTATATTACCTGTATGTAGGCTTATCAAAGGTTTATAATAGTTTTTCAATGCTTCTGTAAACCCCCAATATATATGGCTGGCACTAACATGAGAGTCTTCTTTGCTTACTTCAGGATTCCCGGAAAGAAATGGTTTTGTTTGGTTTGTGTCCTTCTTATATTTATCTTCTCCATGACTCCTAAGCCATAGAACCGTTATACCAATAATCACAACCATCATTACCCATACAATTGCATTCCAGTAACCACTACCTGTTTCTAATAAACCAATCATCTTATTATATACCTCCCAATATTGTTGCAGTATAGTTTGTTTGATTAATCAATGCCATAACTGCAGGATGAACTAAGTGCTTAACAATGACATCGGGAAATAAGCCAAAAATAACAATTATGCAGGCTAGCGTAGCCATTGCAAATAACATGCTCTTCGGAACCTCTTGAACATCCTTATACTGTTCTAGTTTTGGACCCAAGAAAGCACTATGGAAAACTTTTACAAAAGAAGCCAGTGTTAGAATACTCACTAACATGGCAATGATTGATAACAATGGATTAAATTTATATACTGACTCATAAATAATCAATTTTGAGGCAAAACCATTAAATGGTGGTATGCCAGCAATGGCAGCAGCGCCTATTATAAAAAATATAGCAGTATAGAACATATTATTTGCCAATCCACCCATTTTGTTTAAATCTCTGGTACCTGTTCTATAAAATAATGCTCCTGCTGTTAAAAATAATAGCCCTTTGTACATGGCATGATTCATAATATGAAATATACCACCTTCCATGGCCTTAATTCCAAAATTTTCCAGTGCTACCGGATTGGCTAGCACAGCCAACCCTACTCCGACTCCCAAAAGCATATACCCAGTTTGTGAAATAGCGTGATAAGCCATTAAACGTTTAATATCCTTTTGAATTATTGCCATAGTAACACCAATAAACATTGATAATATACCAAGGATTATTATAATCCAGCCAACAACAACAGTATTTAAGGATACATTATACAGGGAAAAGGATACCCGAAAAAGGGCATATAAACTAGCCTGACTGGCAGCAACCAATACCATCGTGATAGGAGCAGGGGCTTCTGAATACGCATCAGGAGTCCACATATGCATTGGAACTGAGCCAGCTTTCATTGCCAGAACAGTTACCAAAAGTATCAGTGCAATCTTGTCCAACTGAGTAAATTTCATTACACCTGCTATGGTAGCCATATTTAGAACGTCATACTGTCCATAAAACAAACCTATTGCAAAAAGTACCATAAGCGCAGATATTGAACTTACTACCATATATTTGAAACCTGCTTCAGCAGGTTCTCCTGATAAATTACTCCTAAATGCAATCAAAGCAACTGAGGCAATTGAAGCAATTTCTAGAAATACAAAAAAGTTAAATATATCTCCGGTAAATTCCATTCCAAACATTCCAGTAGCCATTAAAAGTAAAAGAGCATAGTACTTTTCAAGCCCACTGTGTTTTTGCATAAATGACAAAGAGTAAATAGCTGCCAGAAAAGAGACCACCGCAGTAATTAACCCCATAAAAATTCCCATGCCATCAATATGAAAAATAATTCGTATAGGTACAGTATAGCCTGAGGGCAGGGTTAATCCAGCTTCAGTTCCACCAAAGACATAAACTAAAGGTCCATTGGTAAGAACCTGAACAGCCATAGAGATGGTAATTACCAATGTCAGACCTAGTATAATAGATACAAACCAGCCTAGCATCTTTCTATTAAAACGACCGACAACAGGCGTTAAAAAAGCTGCTAACAGAGGCAAAGCCATTACTAAGGCAGGTGAGTGTGTCGAAATGCTGGTCATTCTTTTAACCTCCTCACTTCATCGGTATTTATCGTTCCATATTTTTTATAAATAATCATTGCAATGGATAGAATTAGTGCAGTTGTTGCAACACCAATAACAATACTGGTAAGAGTTAAGGCTTGAGGAGTTGGCAAAACCATATTTGCTCCTTCTGGAGCTTGTGTGTATATGGGAGCAACTGAACCTTTTCTATATCCCAGAGTAATAAGAAATAAATTTGCTCCATTTTCAATCAAGGTTATCCCGATTGCTATTTTAATCAAGTTTTTCTTAAATATCAGGGTATAAATACCCAATCCCATTAAAATTGCAACTGCTATATAAGGAAAATTATCAATCATATTATGAATTCTCCTTTTCTTTAGTGTTTTCAGATCCGGCAGACATAGTAAGTATAATGACTGACAATGCTGCCAGAACTTCTAGACCAACAGCAATGTTCATAATGGGTACAGTACCGCCTGTATTCAGATCACCGGGATTGACACCAATAATTGCAGGGTTACCAAACAAGCCTCCACTGTTTGCCAAAAAATTATAAAAAAAAGTCACACCTAATCCAAAAAAAGCAAAAGCAATAAATAGTACCAGACCAGTACTTTCAATTAAAGAAAAAACATCTTTTTTTAAATAATTAGTTACACCCTGGTTACCATAGGTTACTATTAATAATGCAAATGCTGAGGCAACAATTGCACCACCCTGAAAGCCTCCACCAGGAGTTATATGACCATGTACAATAACATAGAAGCCATAAACCATAATAAATCCGTAGATTAATTTTGTTATTGTCTTAACTATAAGAGACATTTCATCCTTCATTTAACCACCTCCCTGAATAATGCAGTAATCCCCAATACGGCAGTAAATAGAACTGTAGCTTCCCCTAGCGTATCAAAACCTCGATAATCAAAAACGATAGTTGTTACCACATTATTAGCCCCTGTTTCAGCCTGGGCATTCTGAATGTAATAATCATCCATCTCACTAACGGTTGGCTCTCCAAATGGCCTCATACCAAAAGCGGCCAGAATCATGAAAGCCAACACAAATATTAGGGCAATGCCAAATATTGATTTTTTCATTATTTCCACCCCTTACTTTTTCGTTGCACGAATTGCAAAAATAAAAATTGCCATAGTTAAAGCCGCTCCAATTCCCGCTTCTGCAATTGCTACATCTGGTGCATGTAATAAATAAAACTCTAAAGATAATAAGAGACTGGCAGCAGCTAGCGCAATAACTGCTGGTAATAATTTCTTTAGGGTAACAGCCAGGAAAGCAGCAATAATCATCATAATCAACACTGCTATATGGGCAAAAGCTATCATTGGACTCATTTTAAATCAGCCTCCTTTAAGTCATCAATCACTGCCTTCTTAGGCATAACTCCACTACGATGAGCAGCCCGGGCTATTGCATGAGCACCAGTCGGGTTGGTTATAATTAAACAAGCCAATGCTACAATGGTGTGTAATGCTAAAACACCATATTTTGAATCCCCACTTACTTTCCAAAAGTAAAAGCCAAAAACTATTACAGATATTGATGTGAATATGGAACCAAAAGTAGTACATTTTGTTGCAGCATGTAATCTCGTGTAGACATCAGGAAATCTCATCAGTCCGATAGATCCAAGACCATTAAAGAATATTCCAATTATAAGCAATATAGATAAAATAATAAATATAAATGTCACTTATCTTTTGTCCTCCTTTCCATATATTTTGCAATATATAATGTGGCAATATATGATAACAAGGCATACACAATTGCAACATCTATATAGATAATTGAATCAAAAGCAGCGCCAAACAAAATCATTCCAGCAATAACCAATGTATTTATAGTGTCCAAAGCTACTACACGATCCGGCACAGTCGGACCTAAAATAAGGCGAAATAATGAAATTAAGATAAATATCATTAATAGTACGGCTGGAATCAGAAAAATATTAATAAATTGACTCATTCTGCAATCCTCCTAGCCCATTTGGGGAAAGTGCCACAGATTTCTTCTATCTCTGGTTTAATATTTGTAACATTTATCCAATGTATATAAAGATCATTATTTTTCTCATCGATATCAACACTTAGTGTTCCAGGTGTTAGCGTAATAGAATTTGCCAACAAAGTGATAGAAGCATCTGTTTTTAAATCAGGGGATATTTTTACTATTCCGGGGTTGATTTTTCCAGTAATAACTCGGCAAGCAACATCGATATTAGCCTTTGCCATGGCATAAAAAAAAGGTCCAATCAAATAAACCAAAAAAATAGCCCATTTAAATGGGTTTAATAGGGTATAATGCTTTTTTTGAAAGAGGACTTTCCCTGATATTGCAGCAACAATCATGGAAATAATAATTGCAAAAATAATCTCATTTTGACTCCATAATCCTAATATTTCTCCTTGATTGGCCGCTAAAAACAAATATGCAATAAAACTTAATACAAAACTTCCGATAAAACCAATCATCGCTTCACCTCGCTTTAACTCATTAATTCCTATCCTATCTTAAAGATACTTTTACTACTTTTTTCTTATTCTTTCTTCATTCATTTATAAAAATTAACAAAGGCCTTCTTCTATCGCAAAGAGTTTGTAATAGCAAAATACTTCGAAAGTATACCATATTTGATCTATTTTATGCAATTAAAATAATTATAAATAATCATTAATCTTTAGTTAATATGATATCCTGGATAAACAACTCATCTCCACTAATAATCTGAATTGAACCGCTCCCACAATAAGGACACTTAAAAGATTCTTTATTCAAATCAAACTCCCTTTGACAATTCTGACATTTCCCTCTTAAAGGAGAATGGACAATCTCAATTTTTGCATTTTCTGCAGCTGTAGTTTTTGATAACTGATAAAATGCTGAAACTAAAAGTTCATCATGAATCATTGTAAATTCACCTAATACAATCCTTATTGATTCTACTTTTTTTTGTTTCCCAGATATTTTTGCTTTTTCCAGAACAATGTTCAATAAATTATTTGCAACAGATCTTTCATGCATGATTTTAGCTCAGACTAATTCCAAAATTTTTTCCAATTAAAATTAAAAAGGGAAGTATTCACCTCCTTTAACAAGAAACTATTAAATTACATTTTTTAAAAAAATAGTGGTGCCGGGAGGGGGATTTGAACCCCCACAAGCAATTTGCCCACCAGCCCCTCAAGCTGGCGCGTCTACCTATTCCGCCATCCCGGCAATTTTATAGTATCGAGTCATTAGTAACGAGTATCGAGTTCAATACTGAACAAATTAAAATACAAAAATAATCTATCAAATATTATTCCTTAAGTTTTCAAGTAAATATAAAGACAAAATTCCTAAATTAATATTGAAAATTTTTTTCTACTTATAACACCGAATATTTTAACATTATGCTTATTGCTTAATTTGATCTATGGCAATTAGTAAACTGGATATTTTTACTTTTATTTCCAATCTTATAACTTGGATATCTTATTTTTATCTTACATTTAGACTAACAACTTATATCATTTCACTAAATATATAACAGTGTCCGGTACTGACTACTGTAAAAATCTTAAACTTAGTAATCATGAATTATTTATTGCTTTCAATTATTCCCACATTCACTCGATACTACATACCCGATACTCGATACTATATTAAATTAGTTTTACCAATTTTTTATTCTCAATTTTGCCAGGTATTCTTCCTCTTTTTGCGATTGGATTCCCTTCTACCTCTTTGATATCGAGAGTCATATCAATAGGAGAAGCATCACTAATATAACTGCCTACTCCAAATGCATCAACTGCTTCCTGGCTAAGCATTTGTATTTTTTCTGGAGTAACTCCACCGGAAACAAATATTTTTACATAAGAAAAACCTGCCTGGTCCAGGCGAGCCCTTACTTCTCTAACCAAATCAGGGGATACTCCTCCCCTTTCACTTGGTGTATCCAGGCGAACACCTAGAAGATCTTTACCCAGAGCATTCGCTACCCTTATTGATTCTTCTGCTTCATCCTTAAAAGTATCAATCAATATAACCCTTGGAACATCTTTTGGTGAAGAATTGTTATAGGCCTTTGCTGCTTTTACCGTATCTCCAGAAATAATAATAACAGTATGTGGTATGGTTCCCTGAGGTTCTTGTTCCATTAACTTGGCTCCCAGTATACAACTTGCTCCATCAACGCCACCAATAATAGCAGCTCTTTCCATGACTGGGGCAACAGCCGGATGAATATGTCTCGATCCAAAACAAATAATCCTCTTCCCATCAGCAATATCACAACACTTTCTGGCTGCAGTAGCCCAAGCAGAACTACTTGCCAGAATCCCTAAAACTACAGTTTCAAAAACCCCAAATTCATTATAGGGACCTTCTATTCTCATTACTGTTTCTTTTGGTAGAAAAGAATCTCCTTCTTGAAGTGACCATAATTTTATGTTTTTTTCTTTCAGAATATTATATACTTCCTGGGCACCGGCAAAAATACCTTTTTTCCTGCCAAAAATCTCTGCTGTCACCTTAGTTTTTTCTAATTTTAAATATTGAAGAATTTCCAGGGCTCTAATAAAATATACATCTGTAGTTAATCCCTTTTCTATTTCATCATGATTAGCAGAAAACAATCTTCTATCAGGATCAACTTTATAGTTCTTTATTTCAGTAGTTGAATTAATAAATTGGTTCATCTCTATTTTTATTCCTATTTAAACTGTACTGTTATTTATAAAATGCTAATCATAATAGAAGAAACCATAAATAAAATTGCAATTGCAGTAGTTATCCTGAGCAGGAGAACTTCTTTGCCCTTCCTACCCCTATGATCAGCAAATGTTCCACCGCCAAAAATTCCACCACCTTGACTGGCTTTTCTTGACTGAAACAATACTACACCGATAAGTACTAAACTTATGGCTATTTGTATAAGCATTAACCATGTCGGCATTGATTATCCTCTCCTTTGTTCTTTAAAGATATCATTATCATTGATATCATTAAACTTTTTCTTAAGCTTACTATGTGCTTATGAAGCATAACATATTTATAACATTGAATCAAGGTAGAAAAACCTATTTTCTCAATATATTTCCATTGAAACTACCTGGTTGTTATTAATGTTACTTTCCCGGACTCGTCCTTTTTATTCTTTAAATTTAACTAATCTTGAAAAGCTAAGGGCTTTCAAACTCGCACCACCTACCAGAGCACCGTCAATATCAGATTGTGACATTAATTCCTTAATATTTTCTGGTTTAACGCTGCCACCGTATAGTATTCTTATTTGATCAGATACCTTTTCTCCGTATTTATCTTTCAATAGAGTACGGATATATTTAATCATATCATTGGCATCACTGGAAGTTGCAGATTTACCCGTGCCTATTGCCCATATGGGTTCATATGCAAAAACCACTTTTGTAGCATCCTGAGGTTTGAGTACCTCAAATATAGCTTCAACTTCTTCCTTAACAACATCCCTGGCTGAACCAGCTTCCCTTTCTTCTAATTTTTCTCCAACACAAATAATAGGCTTGATTGAAAATGAAAGAGCCTGTTGCACTTTCCAGGCTACTTCCTGAGAAGTTTCATGAAAATATTCTCTTCTTTCGGAATGCCCTAATATTACATAATCACAACCAATATTTTGTAACATACTGGCTGAGATTTCTCCTGTATAAGCCCCTTCGTCCTTGTAATACATATTCTGGGCCCCTAAAAGAATATTGGTATCTCCGACTAATTCTTTGGTCACCCATAATGAAGTAAACGGGGGGCAGACAACAATTTCAGTCTCTTCATATCCTTTCACAAAATCAATAAGTTCTTTTACCAGAGAAATGCTCTCGGTAATAGTTTTATTCATTTTCCAATTTCCAGCAATCAAAGGTTTACGCATTGTTCTCTCCTCCAATAATAATCAAACAAGCAAGGGAAATAACTGTTCAAAATTATCACATTATCCCCCTTGCCTGAAATCTATTTAATTTTTACAGAATAAATTATTTTGATATATATTTAACAAGATCTACAATTCTGCAGGAATAGCCCCATTCATTATCATACCAGGAAACAACTTTGGCCATATTACCATCAACTACCATAGTAGATAGGCCATCAACAATAGATGAAAAGGCATTATCGTTATAATCAGAAGAAACCAGAGGTGATTCGTTGTAGTCCAAAATACCTTTTAAAGAACCATTAGCAGCATTTTTTAAAGATTGATTAATCTGCTCTACGGTTACTTCCTTTTTTAACCATACAGACAAATCTACAACTGATACATTAGGAGTTGGTACTCTGAAAGCCATCCCATTTAATTTCCCTTTTAGCTCAGGAATAACTAAAGTAACAGCCTTTGCGGCACCAGTTGTTGTAGGAACCATCGAAAGAGCAGCCGATCTAGCCCTTCTTAAATCTTTATGTGGTGCATCTAATAGTCTTTGGTCAGAGGTGTACGAATGTATTGTTGACATTATCCCTTTTTCTACTCCAAATTCATCATTTAAAACCTTCACTACCGGTGCCAGGCAATTGGTAGTACATGATGCATTGGAAATTACATGATGTTCTGCATCATTATATTCTTTCTCATTAACGCCAAGAACAATTGTAATATCCTCTCCCTTGGCAGGTGCAGTGATAACTACCTTTCTGGCTCCAGCAGATAGATGCTTGCTAGCACTTTCCTTATCTCTAAACAGACCAGTTGATTCGATAACTATATCAACACCTAAATCTTTCCAGGGTAAATCAGCAGGGTTTTTAACACTCAAGACCTTTATCTTTCTGCCAGCTACCTCAATTGAATCATCATTAACTGTAACATCTTCTTTTAAAACTCCATGGACTGAGTCATATTTCAGAAGATGTGCTAATGTATTGGCATCAGTGATATCATTCACTGCCACAAAATCAATCTCCTTATCTTGTAACGAAGCTCTTAACACATTTCTTCCAATTCTCCCAAATCCATTAATTCCCACTTTAATACTCATGTTTTCTCCCTCCTTGTATTTAAAATATTTTTAACTTATTTTCTTTTCTATACCTTCTACGCATTTTTGCAGAAGCTATCTTTAATAATTTACGATAATTAGCTACAGTCCTTCTTGCTATTTGAATACCATTGTTTTCTTTTAATAAATCGACTATTTGCCTGTCAGAATACGGCGAATAACAATCCTCAGTTTCAATATAGGTTTTAATAATATTTTTAATTCTTTCATTTGATATAGGTTCAATCTTGTCCTGCGCTAACCCCTTTGAAAAAAAATATTTCATATCATAAAATCCACGGGGTAATTGAATTTTTTTGCCATTTATAGCACGGGAAATTGTTGATTCATGCAATTCAAGTGCATCAGCCACTTGTCTCATAGATAGTGGCTTTAAATAAGATATTCCATTTTCCAGGAATTCTTTCTGATAATCAACAACAAACCTGGTTATACCAAGAACTGTTTTTCTTCTCTGCTCAACACATCGAATAATCCAGTGTGCAGAATTCAAATTTTTTTTTAAATACTTTAATGTCTTTTGATATTCACTTCCCCTTTTAGTTATTAAAAATTCTCCATTCTTGGAATTTTCTTTCGAACCTTCTTCTAATAAAATATTTTTATAATGAGAATTTATCTTAATTGATGGAAAATAATTTTTATTTTCCATAATTTCATACCTGTCGTCAACCTTTTTAACAATAATATCAGGTATTAAAAAAATTACATTATTATCTTGGGAGAAAATTCTGCCTGGTTTCGGATCAAAATTCTTGACAATAATATCCAATAAATTTTGTATTTCATAATTTGATAAATCTAATTCTTTACAAATTCTCTTAAATCTTTTTTGAGACAATTCAGTCAGGTAGTGCATAATGAGCTGTTTAATAGTTTGCTTATTTTCAATTTTCAAATTTTTTAACTGCAGCAAAAGACATTCCTTTAAACTTCGCGCACCTAAGCCTGGTATTGAACAATTTTGAATCATCGCCAATACTTTTTTTACCCTTTTTTCATTAATTTTTAAGTCTCTGGAAACATCCTGACAACTAATTCCTAAATAACCATTCTGATCAATATTTCCTATTAAATATTCACCAATTTTAGAATCTATATCATTATTAACAATCATCTTTAAGCATAATAACAGGTGTTCATGTAAATTGCTACTTTGTAAAATATTATATTCTAAATTTTTCCTGAAACCATTCAATAAAGCTTTATTTTTGATAGATTCTTTCTGGCTTGAATAATAAGAAGAAAACGACTCTCTTTCTTGCCAATTACCCCAATCTATCTTTTCGTTTAAATATTCCTTGGGGGTATCTTTATCTTCATAACCCCTCTTCCCAAATTCATCATCTTTTTCATTAACTTGACTTAATTCCACTTCCAAAACCGGATTACCCTGGGAAGCTTCCTCCAACCAGTTATTTAATTCAATTAAATCCATTCGCAATATTTTAATGGATTGACGCATCTGGGGTGTTAGATGCAATGATTGTCTTTGTTCTAAGGTCATTCCCTGGTCCATTTACTGCCCCCTATGTAACTGTAATATAATAATAGTACTATAAAGAATGACAAAATATTATAACATTATTTTAGCTATTTATCCAGAAAAGGGGAGGCTTGTTCAGCTAATTCTTCAACCTTCTTAAGACGATGATAAACACCTGACTTGGAAATACCACCACCAATATAATTAGCAAGTTCCTGAATACTGGCATATGGATTGTCCAGTCGGGCTTTAATTACTTCTTTTAGATTGTTGGATAAATTATCCATACCAATATGCTGTTTTAAAACATCAATATATAATAATTGTCGTGAAGCTGAAAGAATAGTCTTATCAAGATTTGCTGTTTCACAGTTGACCAATCGGTTAATTTTATTTAGTAATTCTTTTCTGGCAATAATATCTTGAAAATTAAGTAAAGCCCTCTGTACACCGATAAATCTTAGAAATTCAAATATGTGTTCACTCTTCTTAATATATACTGCCCATCTTTTCTGCCAACGGCTGATTTTGGCTGAGAAAGAAACAGTCTCTAAAATATCATGAATAATCCTGGCCTCTTGTTTGCGATAACAGGAAATTTCCAGATGATACATCCTCTCCGGATCATTGACAAACCCATCCGTCAAAAAAACACCACGTAAAAATGCACTATAAGAATATATATTCTCAGCAAAAAGACTATTTTTTTTTGCTTCTATCTCTTTTTTCTCAATAAATTTCCCACTGGTATTTCCTTTGAGATGGAATGTATCTAAAATATATTTTGTTTTTCTAAAATCAGGCACACTCACGATAAAAATCTTTTTTTTATTTCCTTTTCTAATAGTCTTAATATCCAAATCATATTGAAAGACTTTTTTAAATAAGTAATATACGATCTTAATCATAATGGGGTTTTCCAGAATTAATGATAGGTACTTATCAGGTTTACTTAGGTATCCTTTAAACCTGATAAAAGCTAATAATTCCCCTTTTTGTTCCAATCTACTTTCAGGCATTATTCTCGCCAGTTCTTGTTTCACGAGTGAAGAAAAATACATAATTATATTATTTTTTCTCCTTATGAATAATTTCCATGATTAATTTGGCTATTTTATCAGAATCATGTCTGGCAAAATTATATTGTGATAATAATTCCTGCCGAATAATTTTTGTTCTATTTTTATATTTTTCTTTCAAATCATCCTTAACTAGATATGCCCCTTCTTTTTGATATTTATCGGCAATTCTCTTACTCAATACCGAGTTATTAATTAACGTATAATCAATGCAGTTTTCCCCCAAATACCTTATTAATTCTGCCAGGTGTATTGAAGCAGAATATCCTTCTGTTTCTCCAGGCTGGGTCATAACATTGCAAATATAAATTTTTAGTGCATTTGCTTGACAGATCGATTCAGGTATATTCTTTACCAGTAGGTTGCAAATGACACTGGTATAAAGGCTCCCTGGGCCTAAAACAATTACATCAGCCTTTTTAATCGCCTCAATGGTCTCTGGTAAGGGTAAAACCGATGAGGGTTGAATAAAAATATTTTCAATTCCATTTTTACTTTCAGATATATTATTCTCCCCTTTAATCAGTTTTTTATTTTTTAACCGGGCACATAAAGTCACATCTTCTGTTGAAGAAGGCAGCACCTTCCCACGTATAGCCAAAATTTCGCTTGATTTTTCAATGGCTTTCGGAAAATCACCGGTCACTTCGGACATAGCAGTAATGAATAAGTTTCCAAAACTATGTCCCTGTAAATGACCATTCTTAAACCTGTACTGGAATAAATCTGTCATCAAAGATTCTCTAGCAGAAAGAGCAACCAGACAATTCCTGATATCTCCCGGAGGCAAAACCCCCATTTCATTTCTTAGTTGACCGGAACTCCCTCCACTGTCAAAAACAGTTACTATTGCCGTAATATTACTGGTATATTGTTTAAGACCTCTTAATAAAGCATAAAGACCAGTTCCTCCTCCTATTGCTACAATACGCGGTCCTTTCTCCAATTTTCTTTGTAAATAAATAATTTCAGGTACTTTATCAACTTGTTGAGGTGCAATCCTTTTTAAGATTGAGCGATTTATATTAGAAATACCTAAAATTACCAGGGCAGAACCTATAATTATTAAAATAAAACCAGAAATATGGGGGGCAATTTGATAATATATAAATATATTTTTTATCAGGTTTTTAATCCATAAAAATCTTGACAGATCAATCAAAAAAATTAAGCCAACTGCCATTAAAATTATTCCTAATAAGACAATAAGCAGAAAACGTTTAACCCTCATACCCGGGTAAAACCATTTTCCAAAAGATATAAAATGAAGATGTCTCGAATCCATTCTATAATTTCTCTTTATAATTTTTTTCTTCTTTTTTGATATCTCTGTGTTTCATAAAAATATGGTAATCTTTCGCTTTTAAAAATTGATATAGTTCGTTAACTAAATAAACTGAGCGGTGTCTTCCACCAGTACATCCGATAGCTATTGACAAATAACTTTTCCCTTCCTTGATATAATAAGGTATTATAAATTCTATAAGTGCAAAGAATTTTTCAATAAAAGTACGGGTAACTGGGAATTGAATTAAATATTCCTTGATTTTTTCATCTTTTCCTGATAATTCCGTCAATTCGCTATGGTAATAGGGATTAGGAAGGAATCTGGCATCAAAAACCCAATCAACGTCAATTGGCATTCCATATTTATAACCAAAAGATATCAAACTAATATGAATGCCTTCCTTGTTTCCCTTCTGGAAGTGTTTGCGTATTTCAATACTTAAATGTTTTGGCTTTAAATTTGATGTATCAATAATCAGAGTAGCTTTTGATTTTAACTCTTTTAATCTTTTCCTTTCCTGTTGAATATTTTCAAGAATACTTTGTGAAAATTGTAGGGGATGTTTTCTTCTTGTCTCACTAAATCTTCTTACTATGACCTCATCCTTTGCTTCAAGGAATATTATTTCGGGGTGAATTTTAATGTCTTCCAGCTCCCTTAAAGATTTATCTATTTCTCGAAAGAAAATTTCTCCCCGTATGTCAACAACAAAGGCAATTTTAGATAATTTCCCCTGGGATTTGAGACACATTTCAGAAAATTTAGGTATTAACTGGGGCGGAATATTGTCCACACAGAAAAAATCTAAATCTTCAAAACATTTAATAGCAACACTTTTGCCAGCACCTGAAAGTCCAGTAATTATTACAAATCGGTTATTTTTCATGTAAACCTCAATTTTTTACATTTGCTCTGGTGCTTTAATTCCTAATAATGATAAAGCATTTTCCAGCACAATTTTGATACAGAATACCAAATACAAACGAGCCTCTGATAGTCCTCTTTCTCTTCCAAGAACTTTATATTCAGTATAATACTTATGAAATTGGGCAGCCAATTCATGCAAATAACTGGCAACTAAATGGGGTTTCCAATGTAGGGCACTATTTTCTATTGCCTTTCTGAAATTTGCTAATTTTTTAATTAACTCCAATTCCTCATATTTATCCAGTAAGCTTAGATCGATCTCTTTTTCTATTTCATCATCCAAAATAATATTATTAATTCTACCTTTTTCTATTATACTGCAAATTCTGGCATAGGCATATTGTATATAAAAAACAGGATTTTCCATCGACTGGGACTTGGCAACATCCAGATCAAATTCGGTATGGCTATCATGGCTATGCATCAAGAAAAAATAACGTGCTACATCACTTCCTACCTCTTGTAAAAGATCTCTTAAAGTAATGAATTCTCCTCCTCGGGTACTCATGCCTATCGCCTGTCCTTCTTTAATCAAGGTGACAAATTGAACCAGTAAAACCTGAAATGAATCCGGATCATAACCCATTGCCTTGATAGCGGCCTTCATCCTTTTTATATAACCATGATGATCGGCTCCCCAGATATCAATTAATGTATTAAAGCCTCTTTTGAATTTATCATCATGATAAGCTATATCAGAGGCAAAATAGGTTGGCTCACCATTTTCTCTTATTACTACCCGGTCTTTTTCATCACCAAAATCAGAAGCCCTAAACCATAATGCTCCCTCATGCTGATAAACATGTTTTTCTTCTAACAATTTTTCAATAACAGACTGAACCTTATTTTTGTCATAAAGAGATCTTTCACTAAACCAATTATCGAATCTCACACCAAAAGAATTCAAATCATCTTTTATATCCTGCAAAATACTGTTTTGGGCATATTCTTTAAAAAATTCAATATTTTCTTTAACATTTCCTTTAATATACCTATCACCATATTTGCTTTTAATCTCTTTTGCCAGTGATATAATATATTCCCCTTGATATCCATTTTCAGGAAACTCAACTTGTTCATCGAAGAAACTACGATAGCGAGCCAATACTGATGCGCCCAAAGTATCTATTTGCTTGCCATGATCATTAATGTAATATTCTGTTTTTACCTGATAACCAGCAGCATTTAATATTTTGGCTAGTGCATCTCCGACTGCAGCACATTTTCCATGACCAACATGCAAAGGTCCAGTAGGATTAACACTTACAAATTCTATATTTATCTTTTTGTTTCTGCCAATATCAGAATTTCCAAACTGGGATTTTTGCTGCATTATTTCTCTTAATACACTATGTAATACAGTATTTTTCAAATAAAAATTGATAAAACCCGGTCCAGCTACTTCTATCTTGGTAATAACCTGCTTTTTATTTTTCTCAATTTCCTGAACAATTCTTTCAGCAATTTTTCTGGGATTGGATTTAATTATTCCTGATAGTTGCAAGGCTAAATTTGTCGTTAAATGGCCATGTTCGGGATTTTTCGGAGTAGTTAAAATAATAGGAGGTATTTCTTGCAATGTAAATGTATGATCTGTAATACATTTCTGAACAGCTTCTTTTACAATTTTTATAATATATTTGTTAATGTTCTTGTTCAATTTTGTTTTCCTCTCTTGTTTTCCATAATCGCTGTTTGATGGTTAAGTAAACATTGCACCCGTAAAGCGGGTGGCTTTAAGGACACCTAAAAGATGTTTGAACTTTTCTTGCTTCATTTTTGTTATGCTCTTTTTTCTTTTAATTTTATTTCAATAGAATATTTCTAAGTGATACAACTTGCTACTTTAGAGTTCAGGCGTAAAATTATTATATATCTTTATCTTATTCTTTTACATGGTTAAATAAATAATGGAGCGCCCGAGAAGAGTCGAACTTCCAACACGGGGCTTAGGAAGCCCCTGCTCTATCCATTGAGCTACGGGCGCTTATAACAATTAATTCGAAAACCATTTTAACATAAATTTATAATATTCACAATTTGTATTATTCAATTTGAGATAACTTAAATTGCAAAAAATAATTCTATCTCTACTTATAAAGATGACAGGCTACAAAATGATTATCTTCTATCTCTTTTAGAGTAGGTTCTTCTTTCAAACAAATTTCCATGGCTCTTGGACATCTTGGATGGAAACGACATCCTTTTGGGGGATTAGCAGGACTGGGTACATCACCTTGTAAAATAATTCTTTTCTTTTTAAAATCCGGATTGGGAACAGGAACAGCCGAAACTAATGCCTGAGCATAGGGGTGTAATGTATTACTAAAGAAAATCTCTTTTGGTGCTATTTCAACTAATTTACCTAAATACATTACTGCAACACGGTCGCTGATATATTTAATAACACTTAAGTCATGGGCAATAAAAAGATAAGTTAACTTAAACTCTTGTTGTAAGTCTTTGAATAAATTGATAATTTGAGAACGGATTGAAACATCTAATGCAGAAACAGCTTCATCACAAATAATCATTTTTGGATCTAGCGCTAAAGCACGGGCAATGCCGATTCTTTGTCTCTGTCCTCCGCTGAATTCATGGGGATACCGATCCATATAATCAGGAATAATTCCTACCTTTTCCAATAACTCTCCAACTTTCTGGTATCTCTTTTTAGAATTATACATATTATGAGCAGCTAATCCCTCTGCGATAATATTTCTTACTTTCATCCTGGGATCAAGTGAGCTATAAGGATCTTGAAAGATAATTTGTAAATCTTTCCGGTATTTTCTCATCTGGGATTTTTTTATCTTGGCAAGATTTTTCCCCTGAAACAATATATCACCACTTGTAGGTTCTTCCAGGCGAAGCAGAGTCATCGCTGTGGTCGATTTTCCACAACCAGATTCACCAACAAGTCCTAATGTTTCTCCAGGATAGACCTCAAAACTGATGCCATCAACGGCCTTAACCCATCCTATTGTTTTTTTAAAAACTCCTCTTTTAATGGGAAAATACTTGACCAAATTCTTGATACTGATTAATGAATCATTCACCTGTTGATAACCTCCCGGTAAAAGAAATTTTCTTTGCTTCCTGTTTTACTTTGTCCACATGCCAACAGCGAACAGAGTGATTTTTTTCAATTTCTACCAGTGGAGGCTCTTCCTTACGGCATTTCTCTGTAGCAAAAATGCAACGGGGGTGAAATTTGCAACCTTCCGGAAAATGTAATGGATCGGGAACCAAACCGGGAATGGAATCCAATTTTTCAATATCCATATCCAACCTTGGAAGAGAGGTAAGCAAACCATAAGTATAAGGGTGAAACGGGTTATAAAATATCGAGCGGGTATCTGTATATTCCACAATTTTCCCGGCATACATAACTGCAATGCGATCTGCTATCTCGGCAATAACCCCCAAATCGTGTGTTATCATAATCAATGAACTGTTAAACTCTTTTAATAGGGTTTTCATTAATTCCAATATCTGAGCTTGTATTGTCACATCCAATGATGTTGTTGGTTCATCAGCTATCAATAAAGCGGGATCACAGGCTAAAGCCATAGCAATCATAGCTCTTTGTCTCATACCACCGCTTAACTGATGAGGATATTCGTTAATTCGTTGTTCTGGAATTGGAATACCTACCTTTTCCAAAAGCTGAACTGCTTTTTCCTGAGCTTTTAGTTTACTTATTCTGTAATGCACTTTTAATGCTTCAGTAATTTGGAAACCAATAGTAAAAACCGGATTTAAAGAAGTCATAGGCTCCTGAAAAATTAAGGAAATCTCTTTTCCCCTGATTTGACGCATTTGTTTTTCGTCTTTTTTAAGTAAGTCTTCTCCTCTAAAGAAAACCTGCCCACCTACTGTTTTGCCAGGATAGTCAAGTAATTTTACAATAGAGAAAGCAGTAACGCTTTTTCCACAACCTGATTCACCAACTAATCCGAGAGTTTCGCCTTTATATACCTCAAAATCAACACCATCAACAGCTTTGACAACCCCATTCTCAGTAAAAAAGTAGGTCTTGAGCTCCTTGACTTGCAATATCTTCTGTTCTTTATTTTTATTATTATTCATTATAGTTCTCCTCTTAAACGAGGATCCAGAATATCCCTTAAAGTATCACCAACCAAATTCCAGGAAAGCACAAAGAGAACAATAAATACCGCTGGGAAAAATACCGCATACCAGTATTCCCCGGCATGGCCCGGGGAACCTATAATCCAATTACGGGCAAAACTGACCATCTGCCCCCAATCCGCATAACCCAAAGGAGCTCCAACCCCCAAAAAGCTTAGTGCTGCCGCAGTAATAACCATAGACCCGATATTCATGCTGGCTTGTACCATCACCGGGAAAATAGTATTGGGTAATAAATGACGTACAATAATACTGTAATCTTTGACTCCCAATGCCCTGGCAGCCATCACATAAACATCTTCTTTTGCACATAAAATACTACCCCTGATTACCCTTGCATAACCCATCCAGCCAAAAAAGACCAGGGCAATCATCACCTTGTCCAAACCTCTCCCCAAAATCGTGGTTAAGACCATAGCGGCCACCAGAAAAGGAATGGAAAGAAAGATATCTGTTATCCGCATCAACAATTCATCCAACCAGCCGCCAAAATAGGCTGCTATAGAACCCAAAATAACACCAATTAACATAGAAAATACAACGGTCACGATACCAATGCGAAAAGCAGTCCTGGTTCCCCATATCAATCCATAAAAAATATCATACCCCCCCTGAGCAGTACCAAAAATAGCTTTATCTCTTATTATAGGTTCTCCCATACTTTCATACACAAATTTCATATCATCAGATATGGGAAATCCAGGGGGTTGCGGCTCGGTATCCCAGGACATACGGGGTATCTGATAGGGATCGGAAAATAAAGGAGGAGCAATAATTGGCGCAAAAACCGCAATAATAATAAAAACAAAGAGCAATATTAAACCAATCAATGAGGTTGTATTACTAAGGAGTTTTTTTATAATACGATTCATTGTATAATTACTCCAATCTCACCCTGGGATCAATTAAAGCATAGGAAACATCTACAACTAAGTTACCAATAACCATAATAAATGCAAATAATAAGGCAAACCCAATTACCGAGCCATAATCAAGCTGTTGGGCAGAAGATGCCGCCCAAAATCCCAAACCTGGGTAAGTAAAGACAGTTTCGGTAATTACTACCCCTCCTAACATCCTGATAATCATCATCCCGGCTACAGTTACAACCGGTATCATGGCATTCTTACGAGCATGCTGGTGAATTACCGTTTTTTCGTCCACTCCCTTGGAACGGGCAGTGCGGATATAGTCTTTTCGTAGTGTTTCCAGCATACTGGAACGGGTAATACGCAGTAGATATGCCCAGGAAATATAAGACAGGGTAATAATCGGTCCAATTAAATGTTTTAGAGCATCCCAAAAAATATCAAGACGACCATTGAGTAATGAATCAATGGTAATGAAATAGGTATAATTTTTAAACCCTTCTTCGGCATAAACAATATACTGAGCCCAGGTACTAAGTCGTCCCGGTGGTAACCAGCCTAAAATACCATAAAATATAAACAATATTAATAATCCAAAAATAAAAGTAGGTAGAGACCAGCCGATAATCGCCGTGACTCGAATGAACTGGTCCAGCATATCATTATGATGTACCGCTGAGATAACGCCTAACCAAATCCCAACCAGAATCACCGGTATAATTGAATAAAGAACAAGTTCCATAGTAGCAGGAAGCCGCTGCATAATCGCCTCCCAGACCGGCTGATTGGCAGTGGGAGACCAGCCAAAATCAAATCTTAATAATGATTTAACCCAATGTATATAACCAGCAGGAAAAGGATCATCAAGATGGTACTTATCAATCAACCTTTGAGCGGCTTGTGGATTTTTTAATACACTGGGATCATTGATATAGGTAGCCAGCCTCTCCATAGGACTTAAAAGTGAAAAAAGGCAAAAGATAAGAAATGTAACACCCAACAGTATTAAAGGAAGAATCAATATTCGCCTGACAATATAGGACAGCATTCCTTACTCTCCTTATTTCTTCGAAGATTTTTAGGTCTTTCATCTAAAAAAAATCGGAAACTTGAATCAATAAAATATAATCTTATGAAAACACAATGGAGTGGAAGACTCTATCTGCTTCCACTCCATTGATTATGCTTAAAGTTTAATTTGCATATACAAATAAGTGAAACACATATAATCGTCTATTCTTTATATAAAGAATAGAAATCAGCACCATCTCCCATACCTGGTATCATGGCATTATAGTACCATCCTTTGACCCAGTCTCTCTGGACATGATGATCGATCGGTTGGTAAAGATAAAGTGCTACTGCCTGGTCATGTGCAAGTTGTGTTAATTCTTTATAAATGCTTGCTCTCTCCTCCGGATCAGTTGATTTCATAGCTTTTTCGATAAGTGGATCAACAATTTCCTTAGCCCATTCTAAGTAAGCCTCTCCATAATAACCACTGTAAGTACCATTGCTGCCCAAATAAGTGGGAGCCCAGTTGTGTGGATCAGGATAATCTGCCATCCATCCAATGGTATAGATAGGCAGCTGCTCAGCCAGGAACTGTTTCAAGTAAGATGACCATTGAACACCTACCGGGGTAAGTTCAAATTTAGGATTGACGATTTTGGCATAGGTAGAAAGCATATCACAGGCGGTTTTACGGACATCGTTACCTTCGTTGTAAAAGATGTTGAACTTGCATCCCTTTTCCCAGAGTTCGCCATCCCAGGCTTGTTGAAATTCCTCTTTCGCCTTGTCAAGATCAAACTCATAGAAAAGTTCTGGATCATCACTATAACCCAGCAATCCTTTTGGAATAGGTCCTGGATTTCTAATAGCCTGACCATGTTGGGCTTTTTCTATCATAATATCATAAGGGAATAAATAAGAAAATCCTCTCCGGACATGAATATCGGAGAAGAAATCGGGAGGAATCCCTTCACCATCCAGTTTGCCGCTCCCCAAGTTGGCATTTCCTTCGGCATTCAAGGTCCAGGGCATACTGGAAACCACATTCGATAATGTGGGTAATCCCTTGATTACTTCAACACCTTCCATGGTCTCCACTTCTTTAATATTAGTTACCGGAACATAGACTATATCCGCATCACCCTTCTGCAACATTAACTTTCGGGTAGTCCATTCATTAACATACTGGAAAACAACTTCTTTCAGTTTGGCAGGACCGCGCCAATAGTCATCAAATCTTTCCAACATGATTGTTTCTTCCGGAACCCATCTGGTCATCACAAAAGGACCTGTTCCATTAGTTACGTTGTACAATGGGTCATTTTCATTTGTTGGGTCATGATAATTCCACCAGGTATCAGCCTGTCCATCCCATGCACCTTGTTCGATGGACCAGCTTTTATTAATAATGGCAGACCAGGAACCAGCATGGGCTAAAATATTCAAAAACGGAGCATAGGGCTGTGCCAGGTGAAATACAACATTATTGCCCTGAACTTCCACTGCCCTGTCAATATGATCAGTATAAACCTTGGTCATAGCCTCCTGATACTCTGGTAATAGTTCGTCGTCTTCATTAAACATATCCGTATAATTTTCAACTCCCGCTACACTTGCAGCCAACTCTTCAATTGTGCCTACACCCAATAAGGGTTCTAACAACATCCAGCAAGGGCCTCCAGCACGGTCAAAAATCATACCTCTTTCAAAACTATATTCAATATCCTCCGGAGTAAGAATATCACCATTATGGAATTTGACACCATATCTAATTGGGAAAATATAATCCAGACCACCGTACTTAATTAAGCCATTTTTGTCAGAGGGAACCTGTAGTGCTATCATTGGCACAAATTCAGAAAGACTTTCCCCATCATAGGCAATCAAATTATCATACACCTGGAAAATAATCTCACCACTAGCAGAATCATAGCTCCAATAAGGATCCATCGTTTCCGGACCACCTATAGCTGCATAGACCATCCTTTCAGGATTTTCCACTTCTTCCTGGGCATTAACGCCGATTATAATTAACATCACCATTAACAAAGCTAAAACCATGCATAATATCTTATTTTTCAAATCCTTTTCCTCCTTTCATTAAACTATCAACTTACTTGATTAGATTCATTTTTAAAGAAAAACATCCTTACAAATATTTCCTTAATTGATCTTCTATTATAGTAATTTACCACCTCCCTTTCCCTTTATAGATACTTAGTATAGCTGTTTACCCATTCTTCTCTGTTAAAAAAGAGACAACTATTTTCATTATGTTTTTATTTTATAGTATATAACAGTAAACACTTTATTACTATAGAAGCGATAATTAGCAAGAGAATTTTTTATTTTAATCAAATATTATCTTATCAAACACCTGTGGCAAGCTTTGCGCCTTTTAATAAATTGTTTAGTTCTTCTCCCTCCAGGGTTTCTTTTTGCAACAAAGTCTTTGCTATTTTTATCAGCTTTCTCTTGTTTTTAGTTAATATCTCCTTAGCCTTATTATACGCGCCATCAATTATACTCTCAACTTCTTTGTCTATCTGAAAGGCTATTTCATCACTGTAATTACGATCTTCGGATATATCCTTACCTAAAAACACTTGATGCTCTTTTTTACCTAGAGTCATCGGACCGATTGTTTCACTCATTCCATATTCAGTAACCATCTGCCTGGCAATCTTAGTCGCCCTTTCCAAATCATTTTGAGCACCTGTTGTAATGTCTTTAAATATTAGCTCTTCAGCAACTCTTCCTCCAAGCAAAACGCTTAACCTTTGCATTAGCTCAGACTTACTTATTAAAAAACGGTCCTCAGTAGGTAATTGCAAGGTATATCCCAATGCCGCACTGCCTCTAGGAATTATTGATACCTTATGAACCGGATCACAGTTAGGCAATAATTTTGCCACAAGAGCATGACCTGATTCATGATAAGCAATAATTTCTTTCTCTTTATCATTGATAATTCTGCTCTTTCTCTCCGGTCCAGCAATTACCCTATCAATGGAAGCCTCAAATTCTTCCATAGATACATTTTTCTTACCCTTCCGGGATGCCAATAAAGCAGCCTCATTAACCAGGTTTGCCAGGTCTGAACCTACAAAGCCTGGAGTTCTTCTAGCCAGAACCTTTAAATCCACATCTTCGGCCAGAGGCTTCCCCTTTGCATGAACAATCAATATCTGTTCACGTCCTACTAAATCGGGACGATCTACAACAATTCTCCGGTCAAAACGACCAGGTCTCAACAAGGCGGGATCCAGGACATCAGGCCTATTAGTTGCTGCAATCAAGATAACACCGATATTTTGATCAAAACCATCCATTTCAACCAGTAATTGATTTAGGGTTTGTTCTCTTTCATCATGCCCTCCACCTAATCCAGCACCTCTATGTCTTCCTACTGCATCAATTTCATCCATAAAAATAATACAAGGACTATTACTTTTGGCTTGCTTAAATAAATCTCTAACCCTGGAAGCTCCGACTCCTACAAACATCTCGACAAAATCTGAACCACTTATACTAAAAAATGAAACTCCGGCCTCACCGGCAACAGCACGTGCCAATAAAGTCTTACCTGCTCCAGGAGGTCCGTAAAGCAATACACCTTTTGGTATGGTTGCCCCAAGCTGATTAAATTTTGCAGGATTTTTTAAAAATTCAATCACTTCCTGTAATTCTTCCTTTGCTTCATCAACCCCGGCTACATCTTCAAATGTCACCTTGGGGGTTTCTTTGCCCATTAACTTTGCCTGGCTTTTTCCAAAAGACATTACCTTATTTCCGCCACCTTGCATCTGCCTCATCATAAAAATCCAGATACCAATTATTAATACCATTGGTAATAGAGATGATAGTATTCGCATCCACCATGATAGTTCTACGGGTGGTTTGGCCTCAATATTGATATTTTTACTGCGCAAGATATTCATTAATTCAGGATCCTCAGGCAAATAAGTAGAAAATTTCTGATTATTTGTTAAATCTCCAGTAGCATTATTTCCGGAAATAGAAACACTGATCACATTGTTGCTTTCAACTTCATTCAAAAACTGAGAATATGTCAATTCTCTAACAGAGCTACTGGGTTCAAAAAAAGAACTTAAGACAGAAATAACTACGATTAATATTAAAAGGTATATACCAGCATTTTTAAAATTTCTGTTTTTAAAATTATTCGGATTTAACTTAGCCAATTTTTTCTCCTTTGTTATAAAAATACAATTTTCAAAAGTTCAAATGCAAGGTAATTTTAGCATATTTTATATATAAAAACAAACTATTAGAAACTAATAAATCATATTTAACTTTTTTCTCATTTTAAACTTTTTAAGCCTAAGTAAATATCGCACTCGCCAGGTTGTGTGAAAAGTCGCCTTTTAAGCAAAATATAGTCTTAAAGTGGAGGATAATATTATATTTTGCCCAATATTTATATGGTTATTCCCAATAATGAAGATAATATATGTCCTAAGTG
>LDZT01005289.1_pt1 | contig 24842 bp, 28 predicted proteins | sample 615521 | NCBI WGS metagenome assembly LDZT01 (sample SAMN03408292, study PRJNA278302) | terrestrial metagenome | isolation source: oil reservoir sample SB1 | place: USA: Alaska, North Slope, Schrader Bluff formation | collected 2011-09
AAAAGGTTGATCCAGGAGTTTGTGGAAAAGGTTGTTGTAAAAAAAGACGATATAGATGTTCTGTTTAAAATCACTGTGGATTTGAATGGTGGAGGCGGGGGGAGTTGAACCCGCCGTCCGAAAGAACAGTTACAGAAGCTTCTCCGAGCGCAGGCTGCGCTTTGTGTTTCACTCCTAGAGCGCCCACAGCCGGGCTCCTTCGGCGCTATCTCGATGCATCTTGTTTAAATTCTCCGAGAATTGAACTTAAACCAGCCCGTTTTAATGACCCCCTTGCCCGGGCCACGGGCCCGGCACGGGTAGGAGGTTAACTGCATTTAAGCAGCTAAAGCGTATTCGTTATTGGCAATTATAGTTTTTCCACCGTTTTTACGGGCTGATGGAACCCCGGCTCGCTTCTTCTGTCCCTATTTCCCCCGTCGAACCCATTTCGCCCCCATATAATTAATTTTTATAATTCCTGTCTTTTAAAGTGCGTTCCATTTCTCTTTTGGCGTCTCTTTTGGCGATGTCCTCCCGCTTATCGTAGGTTTTCTTGCCCCGTGCCACGGCAAGCTCCACCTTGACGCGCCCCCGCTCGTTGAAATAAATCCTCAGCGGGATGATGGTCAGGCCTTTCTCACGGGTGTATCCCAAAAGCCGCATAATCTCACTTTTATGCGCCAAAAGTTTTCTCGTTCGCCTTGGTTCATGATTGAAACGGTTCCCTTTTTCAAAAGGGCTTATATGTAAATTATACAAGAAAAGCTCGGCGTTTTCAACCACGGCATAGCTATCCCGCATGCTTACGTTGCCTGCGCGTATCGACTTGACCTCCGTACCGGTCAGCACAATGCCGGTTTCAAAAGTGTCAAGCAGGTGGTACTCATGGCGGGCTTTTCTGTTAACCGAAACTATTTTTTCATCCATAAACTAATTATAACAGAATTTTACACTTAATCAATGCGCCCTGTGCCGGCAGGAATACAACCGCACAGGTTGAACTATTTATTAAGGATTAATAAAGGGGTGGTCGAATCGTGCTTATTCTTTCCCGAAAAGAAGTGGAGCGTCTGATTGAACTTGATAAACTGCCTGCAGTTATTGAAGAAGCTTTCTATGCATATGCAATAGGCGAAGCCTCAATGCCCCCCAAAATTTACCTGGACATTCCCCAGCACAACGGTGATTTCCGGGCAATGCCGGCCTATTTCAGGGGCGCCGCAGGCCTGAAGTGGGTTTGTGTATACCCGCTTAATCCTTCCACCAATAACCTTCCCACAGTAATGGGCATGCTTTTTTACAACGACCCTGCCACAGGCAAGCCTTTAGCTGTTATGGAAGCAACCTTGTTAACCGGTTACCGGACGGCGGCGGCCAGTGCTGTGGCAATTAAATATCTGGCCAAACCGGATGCAGGCACTCTGGGAATTGTCGGCTGCGGCGGCCAGGCACGTACACACCTGGAAGTACTGACGGCTTCTTTCTCCTTCAGCAGGATCAATGTTTTTGATACCGACCTAAGCAGGGCTTTAGCGCTGAAGGAGAGCTATAAAAGTCTGCCCGTTGAAGCGGCGTCGCTTGAGGAGACCTGCTCAAGTGAAATACTCTGCACCCTTACACCGGCGCGTAAACCGGTTATTGAAAGCCGATTTATCAAACCCGGCACGCATATCAACGCTATCGGGGCGGACGCGGCCGGCAAACAGGAACTGGAGACAGAGGTCCTGAAGAGGTCAAGGGTATTTGTGGACGACTTAAAGCAGACCCTGCACAGCGGGGAAATAAATGTCGCCATTTCCTCCGGGGAATACAAGCAGGAAGAACTGGCGGGCAGCCTTGGCGAGGTAATAGCAAAGAAATGTCCCGGCCGTCAGACAAAAGACGAAATAACCGTCTTTGATTCAACAGGCCTGGCGCCCCCGATTCCCCGAAAGAGTCCTTTATACCAACCCGGTATACCGGGACAGGACAATGCTCACAAACAACTTCGGCGACCGCGCTGCCCAGGCCGCCTATAATGCTGTGCTCCTCGGCGGTGACAATGGCTTTTGTCTCCTGTGCGGCTTTAATCACAGCCTCAGCATCCAGGGGTTTGATTGTGTGCATGTTGACAACCCTTACCTCAAGCCCCTCGTTGGCAAGTTCGCCGGCCGCCGCCAGAGCCTCAGCCACCATCAGGCCGGCAGCTATAATGGTTGCCGACGAACCTTCCCGCATTGTAATCGCTTTGCCGGGTTCAAAAACGAAATCATTTTCATGAAGAGCGGGGACAGCCAGCCTTCCCAGTCGCAGGTATACCGGCCCCTTGATTTTAATCGCTTCCAGAACAGCTTTTTTGGTCTCCGCCGCGTCTGCCGGCACGATTACGGTAAGATTGGGCAAAGCTCTTGTTAAGGCAATGTCTTCAACCGATTGATGCGAGGCGCCGTCCTCCCCTACGCTGATTCCCGCATGGCTGGCACCGATTTTTACATTCAGCATGGGATAGCAAACGCTGTTTCGCAGTTGGTCAAAAGCTCTCCCCACAGCAAAAACGGCAAAAGTGCTGCAAAAAGGAATTTTACCCGAAGCCGCCAGGCCGGCGCCGGTTCCGAGCATATTTGCCTCCGCAACCCCCATATCAAAAAAACGGTTGGGAAATTTTTTTGCAAAATCTATAGTTTTGGTTGATTTGGCCAGGTCCGCGTCAAGAACCACAATATCCGGGTATTCTGTGCCAAGTTCGGCCAAGGCTTCCCCGTATGCTTCGCGTGTAGCTATTTTTTTCATTAAGAAGCCCCCTTAAATGTATTTCAAAGTATTCCAAGTGTATTCCATATTTCAGGCGAGTTCGGCCAGCGCCTTTTCGGTTTCCTGCGGGTTGGGCGCCTTGCCGTGCCAGTCTACATTGTTTTCCATAAAAGAGACGCCTTTGCCTTTAATGGTCTCGGCAACAATCATCTGCGGCCTGCCCTTTACTTCCTTCGCTTTTTCAACAGCCGTTAAAATCTGGCTTAAATCATGGCCGTCAATAATCTGAACATCCCAGCCGAAAGCCTTCCATTTGTCAGCGACAGGCTCCACGGACATTACCTCACGCACCGGCCCGTCGATCTGCAGGCCGTTATGGTCGAGAAAAGCGGTCAGGTTGTCCAATTTATAATGCGCCGAAGCCATGGCGGCTTCCCAGATCATCCCTTCCTGGTTTTCACCGTCACCCAATAAAACAAAAACCCGGTAATCCCGGTAATCAAGTTTTCCCGCCAGAGCCATTCCATTTGCTACCGCCAGTCCCTGGCCCAAAGAACCTGTAGACATTTCAACTCCCGGCAAACTCTTCATATCCGGATGACCCTGGAGGCGGCTGCCCAGTTTACGCAGGGTCAGCAGTTCACTGGTTTGAAAAAACCCCCGTTCAGCCAGAGCCGAATACAGCACAGGGGCCGCGTGCCCCTTTGATAAAACAAACCTGTCCCGATCCGGCCAGTCAGGCTTTTCAGGATCCAAACGCATAATTTGAAAATAAAGGGCGGTGACAATATCCGCCGACGACAGGGAACCTCCCGGATGCCCGGAACCCGCCGCCGCCGTCATTGAAATAATGTCCCGCCTGATCTCCCTCGCTTTTCTTTCCAACCAGGATATTGCTTCCATAACTAAACCACCCACTTAAAAGAATTTTAAAAAGACCTGTACTTCCTAAATCCTTCCCCCAACACCTCATGAACATCCGCAAGGATGACAAATGCGCCCGGGTCAATTTCATAGACAAGGTTTTTCAGCCTGCTGATTTCAATCCGGTTGACAACTACCAGAAGGACTTCCCTGTCCAGACCTGTATACATCCCCTGCGCTTTCAACGCAGTCGCGCCGCGATTCAAGTCGCTTAAGATTAGATCCGCTATTTCCCTGTGCTTGTTGGAGATGATAAAAAATGCCTTTGTATAGCTTATACCTTCCTGAACAAGATCGACAAGCCAGGAAGTGACAAATATAGAAAGCAGCGCATACATGGCCAGTTCCCAGGATTTGAAAACTATTCCCGCCATTAAAACAACCAGGCCGTCAACTATAAACAGAAGCTGGCCGACATTTATACCGGTATAAGATCTCAATGTGGCCGCAGCAAGATCAGTGCCGCCGGTTGTGCCCTTGTGCCTGAAGACTATGCCCAGGCCAAGCCCGACGACAGCCCCGCCAAAAAGAGCCGCCAGTAATGGATCGTGAGTTACTACAGGAAGGTAAGGAGCAAGGGCGTCTACAAAAACGGACAATATTGTGGCGCCGAAAAGTGAGCGGAATCCAAAAGCAAACCCCAGCCGGTAGATACCGATGACGAACAGCGGGATGTTCAGGACAAGCATGGTCGCGCCGACGGGCACGCCGATAACGTAATGCAGTATTGTTGAAATACCGCTTACCCCGCCGGCAGCGATTTTATTGGGCACCAGATACAAATCAAGGCCCAAAGCAATTAGAAGCGCCCCTAAAGTTACTCCTAAAAACTCGAAAAACAGGCTTGCGCTAAGCGGCCGCCGCTTCAGCCCTGGGATTTTCACTTGAATTCATCCCCGGATGTAAGACTGTCCCTTTCTCTTCTTTCTAAGATAACCTTTTCCTGGCCCTCTCCTTCAGGTATGAAGCTATAAAATCATCAATTCTTCCGTCCATTACCGCGTTTACGTTCCCGACTTCCACACCTGTACGGTGGTCCTTTACCATAGTATATGGCTGAAAAACGTAAGATCTGATCTGGCTTCCCCAAGCAATTTCTGTCTTTTCTCCCCGAAGGGCGGCCTGTTCTTCTTCCTTTTTCTTTAACTCAAGATCGGCAAGTTTCGCCCTGAGGAGCTTTAAGGCCGTGTTTCTGTTTGAAATCTGGGAACGTTCACCCTGGCAGATAACAATAATGCCTGTCGGCAAATGCGTTATCCTTACCGCCGAATCCGTCTTATTGACATGCTGGCCCCCGGCCCCGCTCGACCTGAATGTGTCAACCTTGAGATCGCCGGGATTTATCTGGACAGTGGTTTCCTCTTCAACTTCCGGCAGCACGTCTACCGAAGCAAAGGACGTATGCCTCCGGCCGCTGGCGTCGAAGGGCGAGATGCGCACCAGGCGGTGGACGCCTTTTTCGGAAACTAAATAACCATATGCGTTCCGGCCGCTTACAATCATGGTGGCGCTTTTTACACCGGCTTCATCCCCCGGCAAGAGGTCTGCCATCTCGCACGAATACCCTTTTTCTTCAGCCCACCTTGTGTACATGCGAAGCAGCATCTGGACCCAATCCTGCGCCTCGGTGCCGCCCGCCCCAGCGTGCAAAGAAATGATCGCGTTATTGGCGTCGTATTGGCCGTTTAAAAGAAAACGCAGCTCAGCCTGCTCTACAAGACGGTCAAGATTTCTCAACTCGCCGGCCAGTTCCTGCGCCGTTTGAGCGTCATCTTCCTCCTCGCCGAGAGCGAGCAAAACTGTCAAATCTTCATAGATGTTTTCCAGCGCCCTGATCGAGTCCAGTCTTTCTTTAATACCCGAAATGGACTGCATGACCTGCTGAGATTCATTCTGGTTATCCCAGAACCCCGGTTCAAGCATTTTTTGCTCTAAAACCGCTACTTCCTGCTCCCTTTTTTCAAAGTCAAAGGGAACCCCTCAATTCTTCGATGCGCTTGCCCAGGCTGGATAATTCCCGGGCCAGTTCCATAAACAAATTTTTCACCTTGCTTTGCTTAAAAAATCAACTGGCGGCTCTTCCGCAGCATTTCTTGTACTTTTTGCCGCTGCCGCAGGGGCAGGGATCGTTTCGCCCCGTCCTGTTTTCACGCCGGACCGGCCGCTTGGGTTCATCTTCCTCGTACCTGTTTTCAATAGTCTTACGCTTCTGCTGCTCCTGCGGCCGGACTATGTTAACCCTGAAAAGATACCTGACAACATCCTCCTGGATACTGCTGATCATACACTGGAACATTTCGTAACCCTCAAACTTGTATTCGATGAGGGGGTCCTTCTGCCCGTACGCGCGCAGCCCGATACCCTCGCGCAGCTGGTCCATCGCGTCCAAGTGATCCATCCACTTGTCATCGACAACCCGCAGCATAAGCACCCGTTCGAGTTCGCGCATCATCTCGCTGCCCAGCTCTTCCTCCCTGGCTTCGTATGCTTTCAGCGTCATTTCCTCCAGGTTGTCTTTGATAGACTGACGTCCGGAACCTTCAAAATCTTCCTGGTTAATCTTTTGCTTAAGGCAGAAAAGTTGTTCAGCCTGGTTAAAAAGCCCCTGCAGATCCCACTCTTCCTGGTGTACTCCATCAGGGCAGTATGTTGTAACCAGTCTGTCTATGACGCCGGTAATCATCTCCTGAATATTTTCCTTCAAGTCTTCGGATGTAAGCACCTGCCTGCGCTGTCCGTAAATGACTTCCCGCTGCTGGTTCATTACATCGTCATATTCAAGCACATGCTTGCGCATTTCAAAATTCCGGTTTTCAACCCGTTTCTGGGCTGTTTCAATCGAACGGCTGACAATGTTATGTTCAATCGGCATATCATCCTCAAGCCCCAGCCGGTCCATGATCCCCGCAATGTTGTCGGAACCGAACATCCGCATCAGGTCATCTTCCAAAGAAATATAAAATTGAGTTGCGCCGGGGTCTCCCTGACGCCCTGTACGGCCCCGCAGCTGGTTGTCAATCCGCCTGCTCTCATGGCGTTCAGTCCCGATAATGTGCAGGCCCCCGAGTTCGACTACCTTTTTATGTTCCTCAAGGGTTTCTTTTTTATACTTTTCCATTAGCTGCTCAGACTCTTTAACCAGGATATCCGGATCGGAATCTTTGCCTTTCGAATCATTTTGAACCAGAAAATCGGGGTTGCCTCCCAAAAGGATATCTGTACCGCGGCCGGCCATATTGGTGGCAATGGTAACCGTATTCAAACGTCCGGCCTGAGCTACGATTTCGGCCTCTTTTTCGTGGTACTTTGCATTGAGGACATTGTGGGGTACTCCCGACCTTTTCAGCATCTGGCTGATCACTTCTGATTTTTCAATGGAGACTGTGCCGACAAGAACCGGCTGCCCCGTTTTGTGCCGCCGCGTTATCTCGTCAACTACCGCTTTGAATTTGGCCTTTTCAGTTTTATAAACCACGTCCGGCAAATCCCGGCGGATCATGGGCATGTGTGTGGGGATAACCACCACATCGAGTTTGTAGATCTTTCTGAATTCCTCTTCTTCGGTTGCGGCCGTGCCGGTCATACCGGCAAGCTTTTCGTACATGCGGAAGTAGTTCTGGAAAGTAATTGTAGCCAGAGTCTGGGATTCATGCTCAATCCGGACCCCTTCCTTGGCTTCGATAGCCTGGTGCAGCCCTTCGCTGTAACGGCGGCCAAACATCAGACGTCCGGTAAACTCGTCAACAATGATTACTTGGCCGTCCTTGATTACGTAGTCCCTGTCTCTTTTCATCAGCGCGTGCGCTTTCAGCGCCTGCTGCATATGATGAGTCAGTTCCGTGTGCTGATCGTCGTATAGGTTATCCACCTTGAGCATTTTTTCGGCAAGGGTTACGCCTGCTTCGGTAAGAGCAACAGTGTGCGACTTTTCGTCAACCGTGTAATCCCTGTCTTTGACCAGGCGCGGCACCAGCCGGGCAAAGTTATAATAAAGATCGGTAGGTTTATCGGCCTGGCCCGAGATAATCAGGGGAGTCCTGGCCTCATCTATGAGAATGCTGTCGACTTCGTCTACAATGGCATAGTTGAGTTCTCTTTGGACCATTTGATCGGGATGTGTGGACATGTTGTCCCTGAGGTAATCAAAACCGAATTCATTGTTCGTGCCGTAAACGACATCGGAAGCGTAAGCGCGTTTGCGCTCGTCAAAATCCAGACCATGCACAACAAGGCCGACCGAAAGGCCTAAAAATGTATAGATTTTACCCATCCATTCGCTGTCCCGTTTGGCCAGGTAATCGTTGACGGTTACGACATGCACGCCCTCCCCGGTGAGCGCGTTGAGATAAACGGGTAAAGTGGCCACCAGTGTTTTTCCTTCACCAGTTTTCATTTCCGCTATTCTTCCCTGGTGCAAAACAATACCGCCCATCAACTGCACGTCGAAGTGACGCATATTTAAAACACGCCGGCTGACCTCCCTGACTACCGCAAAAGCCTCGGGAAGAAGATCATCCAGTGTTTCACCCTGATCCAGGCGGTTCTTGAATTCCACCGTCTTATTTTGAAGTTCTGAATCGGGAAGGGACTGTAATTCAGCTTCGTAGGAGTTGATTTTATCAACAATCTTCTGCATCCGCTTAATTTCCCGGGAATTATCATCCAGCAAATTCCTGAGTATGTTAAGCAAGAAAATCACCTTCTTAAATGAAGAGGAACCCCCTGGTTCCTCCTTTTGACTGATTCCAATTGTATCATTTTAAAACAAGAACTGCAAGATCTCTAAAACTCCGGTTCAATCAAACCGTAATTGCCATCCTTGCGTTTGTATAAGACATTGACTTGTTCCGTATCTGAATTTGAAAATACAAAAAAGCTGTGTCCGAGAAGATTCATTTGCAGCACTGCCTCATCTACCGTCATCGGTTTGATGGCAAATCGTTTTGTGCGCACTATCTGGGGGTAATCGTAATCTGCGAACCGTTCGCCCGGCGTTTCCCCGACAGCTTTGCCAAGGCGCTTGAAAAGCCTCCCCTTATGTTTCTGAACCTGTTTTTCCAGCTTTTCCACTACCAGATCAACAGAAGCATACATGTCCGGCGTGGATTCCTCACCACGTAAAATTATACCATTTACCGGGATTGTTACCTCAACACGGTGAAAGCCCCTTTCAACTGCAAGTGTCACCTGTGCTTCACGGATGTTATCCAAATACTTTTCCACCTTGCCTACGCGTTTAGAGATATAATCCTTCAAAGCCTCGGTAACCTCAACATTCCTACCCCTCACCTGAATGTTCACGCAACATCCACCTCCTGTATTTCCCAATATATATTATTCCCGCCAGACCCCGCCTTAAAATAAAAATCCCCAGCCCCGCTTTTTTCAGGACTGGGGAGTCTAGTTACGACCTGACTACATTAGCTGCCTGAGGTCCACGGGCGCCCTCGACTATATCGAATTCCACCGCTTGACCTTCCTGGAGGGTTTTGAAGCCTTCCTCCTGGATGGCCGAATAGTGTACAAAGACATCTCCGCCATCTTCCCTCTCAATAAAGCCATAACCCTTTTCTGCACTAAACCATTTTACTTTACCTTGCAAATCTCTTTCCTCCTAAAAATATTAAATCTTATAGCCTTTTAGACTACTTAGGGTGTATGTTAACATACCCGTAAAACCGTGTCAAGCAGTCATGCCTCAAATAGGACGGGCATGGTAACTTTAAGCAAAAGCAGTTTAAATAGGATTAACCGCTAATCCTTTTTGCAACCTCTTCGACTATTTTGGGCAGTATTTCTCCGGTTTTAGAGTGAAAAAACAGGTCGGCGGAATGATCAAGGGGAGTTGGAGCCATGTTGATAATGATCAGCCTGGCGCCGGCGCCCTGCGCATACTGCGGCATGTAAGCGGCAGGATAAACAACAAGCGACGAACCCAAAGAAAGCATCAAGTCACAGCTCTGCGCCCTGTACTCCGCCTCGGCCATTTCCTTTGCCGGCATCACCTGGCCGAAAGATATGGTCGCTTCTTTCAAGGGCCCCCCGCAGCTTTTGCAAACCGGCGCGATGATCTCTTCTTTTTCTTCCAGAAGCGCCTGGATGTCGTCCCTTGAATAGCTTTCACGGCATTTCAGGCAGCTTACAATAGCGCTCGTGCCGTGAATTTCAATGACTTTTTCCGCAGAGCTGCCTGCCTTGTGGTGCAGCCGGTCTATGTTCTGAGTTATGATGCAGTCAAGCTTGCCTATCTTCTCCAGTTCGGCCAGGGCCAGGTGAGTCAGGTTCGGCATGGCGTCCCTGATGACAGGATAAGTGACCCTGCTGCGCAGCCAATATCGTTTACGGGCCTCTTCACTGGCCAGAAAGTCCTGAAAATAGACAGGCTGGTATTTTTCCCAGATGCCTCCCGGACTGCGGAAATCGGGGATCCCGGACTCTGTGTAACATTTAACGGATACAAGCTCAATAGAATGGTTGTGAAAGCCTTCACATATGTTAAAACCCACCCTTTTACAGGTAGGTTTTTATAATTGGTGCGGCAGAAGGGACTTGAACCCCCACGGGCGTACTGCCCATAAGAACCTGAATCTTACGCGTCTGCCAATTCCGCCACTGCCGCATGTATTCAGTTAAATCAAGGGCCAAGAAAGATTATAACATCCCTTGCCGAGGAGGTCAATAAGAGTTCAAGAGAAGAGTTCAGGATATGTTTAAGTAAAATCATTGACACAACTTGAAAATTTTTATTTAAATATTCCCTGCTCTTTTTGTTTTTGAAACTTGATTGTGCTGCACTTTTCACACCTGAATTCCGGAAATTTATCTTTTGTTTTATCATACCCCTTTGCCCTGACAATTCTGTAACCCCTGGAACGTTTGCCGCAATCAGCGCAAACAATATCTTCCGCTACTTCCCATTGAGGATTCATAGCTTTTGATGTAAATATAAATTTGTCTACCCAAAAGAAAATCAGCCCGCCAACAAGATTAGCTATAACTGTATTCCAAGTAACTCCAAAATGTAAATACATTAAACAAAGCGCTAAAATTGGTGAACTTAACTGCCAACGTGTTAAATATAATAAATACTGTTTAATCAATGTAAACATCTATAAGTCTCCTTTTTCATAAGAGGATCCTCATCGATTCCGGCAGCTTTAAGTACATGCCCATCATAACCGGCACGGCCCTTTTAAAGGTATCCTATCTTTCATTATGTTTCAGCCTCATAAGATATTCCCGGACAAAGTTAATTAAACCAGTAAATCAATCCATTTCTCCCTTAAATAACAAGTTTGATGCTCTTTTCTTATCACTTATCTTAACACAAAAATATTGAAACCGCCCTGCTCCAGTGAATTATACTTCTATCATATTATGCGTAATAAAAAAGGAGACTTTTAGAAGTCCCCTTATCAGCATCTTATATATGTTTAAACCAAATATTGGTCTGGTAATTTTTATTTTATTTATTTTAATGGAAGAGCCTACGGCTCTTTTATGAACGTTATCTTCACCCGCCTTCCTTTGGCTTCCCGGATAGCGTATCCTCATCATATTTATAGCTTTTTACGACATATCCTCTTCTATCAGGCTCTGATGCAACAAGGATTTCAGTTGGGTCTGCAGAATTAAAGAAAGTTTTTTTGTTGTCAAGCTGTTCGACTTGTTCGCTTTTGCAGGAAGGACAGGCGACTGCTTTTTCCGGCCCCGTTGCCAGCGTTTTAAACCTTTTCCCGCAATTACCACATTTAAAATTTCCTACAGGCATGTTTCTAACCTCCTTTTCAGAAAAATATGCCAGCAATTTAGTTTTCTTATTAAGAAATTATAAGCTATGCATTTTTGTTATGCAATATATTGTTTATATAAATAATTATTATAATATTGCGATAATATATGGACATGCTCGTTAATTGAAGGAGATAATTTATTTCAGAGCTTGAGCCCGGGACCGTTTTCCTTAAGCCACTTCCGTGCTTTTTTATAACCGGGCATATACAGGGCTACCATATTCCAGAATTCCCTGGAGTGGTTTAAATATCTTAAATGACAAACCTCATGAACAACAATATAATCAATCACCCACTCGGGGGACATGATTAATTTCCAGTTAAAATTAAGATTGCCTTTTTTGGAGCAGCTTCCCCACCGCGTTTTCTGTTCCTTGATCCTCATGATATTATATGTCAGCCCGGTGATTTTGCAAAAATAATCAAGCCTGTCTTCTATAAAAACTCTGACGGCTTTTTTATACCAGCGCTTTAAAACATTTTCCACCAGGAACTTTCTTTCGTCTACCTCGATTTCCTTATTTGTAAATATCTCAAACCTTGTCCCATTGAATTTAATGGCTGTGCGCTTGTCCTCATGCTTAAAAATCCTAATCTCATATTCCTTCCCTTTATAGAGAACCTTTTCACCGCTTTCCCATTCTCTTTTGTACCCACCGGCCTTCCTTGATTGTAATTCCAGGTAATGCTTGTATATCCAGCTTCTTTTAGCCTCCAGAGCCCTTTCAACATCATTTATCCTGGCGCTATGCGGCTTGACAACCCTGAAGCCGTTAAGATCAATGGTAAGCCTGATGCACCTGGCCTGTTTGCTTTCTGTGAGGGTATAGGGTATGGAAATGTTTCCGATGTTAACATAAAGTTTCTTGTTAGCTTTCATCAAGGTCTTCCTTTAGAGTAAACTGTCTTTTGCGCACTCTTACCCAATCAAGAATGATCATTTTTTAAAAAGTTGCCCGTAATAAAATATGAAGCGTGGGATACAACAAGAAGTCTCTGCTGTTCGTCAAAAACCTTGCCTTCCGTTCGAATAATGGAATTACCGCTGCTGATCAACTGTCCCACTGCTGTAAGCATGCTCCCTTTCGGTGAATTTCTTATGTAACTGATGTTCAGATCGATTGTTACAATACTTTTTCCCAAAGTTAAGCAGGTCGCTCCCATTGCTATATCAGAAATTGAGGCAAGAATGCCGCCATGTACAGTGCCGTATATATTGCAATGCCTATTTGAAACTGCTAACTTGAAAGCAACTGTGCCCTCTTTAATATCGATCATTTCAATCCCAAGAAAATTATCGTAATTTGGGTCCTGGCATATTTCTTTAAAGTAATTTTTTATCCATTCCAGGTGTTCATCATCCACAGCTAAAGCTCCCCTTATAAATTTTCCTGTCCTGTTAAATCTTTGCCGCACTTTGAGCGCCGGGTTGCATACCAGGAAAATCCGGTTTGGCATTCCGGGCAAGCTGTTGAACATAGTATAGCACATTTTCTCCGCCTCCTTTTCTTCAGCATATCTGCAGAACATTATTTCTTAAATATCGATTATATAAATTTAATCACTGAATAAATATATAAATGAATTAGTCTATTTCTAAAAAAGAGGGGGTGAGAAAAATGGCGGCATGGGGAGGAATATTAACAATTATTGGGGCAGTACTTATCTTGATTGCTGGCATTATGAATTTATTTGGCATGCCCGGTGTTCCATGGCTTGGCGCAGTTACCAATATCATCCTTGGACTTGGCTTAATTTTCTGGCCGCTATCCGTATTGCTGGCGCCAAAAAAGCAATCATAAAAAACAAAGCTTAAACTTAAATAAATCTTAAATATATCTTCCCCCTGTTATTCAGGGGGTTTTTATTGTAAACATACTTGACAATATTACTGTCATTCTATATACTGGACATAAGGTAAGATAGTGCATAAAAAATCCAGCCCGGGAGGTGTTTGACGGATAATTTTTGGTAAAAATATAATACTAAGTTCAGTTAAAAGTACTTTTAATCTTATTTTTATGGAGGTGCAAGATAATTATGGATTTAACGAAATGGGATCCAAGAGACATGTCCACTCTGCGCCAGTCCATCAACAGGCTCTTTGACGAAACTTTTCCGTTTCCCAGAAAAAGCGATGTATGGACTTTCCCTGTAGACATCCAGGACAGTGCGGAGAAAATCGTTATTAAGGCGGAAATCCCCGGCCTTGAAAAAGAAGATATTAAAATTCACTTTGTAAATAATGAATTGAGCATCCAGGGAGAGCGCAAGAGCGAGCAAAGGGAAGAAGGCGCCCGCTATCTTAAGGTGGAACGCAACTATGGAAGCTTCTACCGTTCTTTCAAAATAGATGTTCCGATAAAATCAGGTGAAATAAAAGCAAACTATAAGAACGGGCTTTTGGAAATAATCCTTCCCAAGGAAGAAGAAGTCAAGCCCAAAGAAATAACAATTAATGTCCAGGAATAGCGATGCAGCTTCCTGCACGACTAGCTGGCGTTATAGCCGGCTATTTTTTTGATCTTTTTTAGATCAGGAAGATATTAGTTTAACAAATACTTCCCTTTGCCTTGGGCCGTCGAATTCACAGAAAAAAACACCCTGCCAGGTCCCTAACAGTAACTTTCCGCCCTCAACCAGAATTACCTGGGAAGTCTGCAGCAGGCTGGCCTTTATGTGCGCGGCCGAGTTACCCTCCGGGTGCAGGTAATTCCCCTCCCAGGGAACCATTTTCTCAAGCTTTGAAGCTATATCCTGAACGACGGTGGGGTCCGCATTTTCGTTAATCAACAGCGCGGCCGTTGTATGTGGAACATAAAGGACACAGATCCCTTCACTTATCCCGCTTTCCGTAATCAACCTTCTGATTCGCGGGGTGATATCCACCAATTCAGTATGACGAGTGGTCCTGACTTCTATTGTCTTGTAATTCTCTACCATCCCTTCACCCCATTTGCTTTGATTGGCCTAAAAGAAATGCCGTTTCCACAGCCTCCATCGGGCTGTGTGCCTGGCGGACGGCAAACTCCTGCATGCCCCGTTTCATTTCCCAGGTAGAAAGGCCCACTACCGGTTTGCCCATCTTCAGGGCAAGGCCAATCTCAGATAGAGTTCCATAACCTCCTGAAATAGCGATAAGTACATCAGCAGCACAGGTAATTACTGCATTTCGGGCATCCCCCAGGCCGGTCGGCAAGGCTATGGTAAGGAAGGGATTCGATTCGCTGCGGCTCCTCCCTGGAAGAATGCCGATTACAATTCCATCTGCCCGGCGGGCCCCTTTTGCTGACGCCTCCATAACGCCCCCCCTGCCCCCGCAAATAAGCACAGCGCCTCTTTTGGCAATTTCAAAACCAACTTCCCCTGCGAGGGACGCTTCCTTTTCTGTACATTCTCCAGCGCCGACAACTCCTATATAAAGAACCGGTTTCATCTTAAAGCTCCTTTTGGCTCAGTTTAAAAGTAAGCGACTCCAACCCAACTGACAGATCAATATTGATCACTTCTACACCCTCGGGGATAACAAGATTCACAGGCGTATAATTAAGAACACCTTCCAGACCGTTTTTGACCATCTGATCGACTACTTCCTGGGCGGCGTTAGCAGGAACTGCGATGATTCCTATCCGCACATGATGATTTTTTATGATTTCCGGCATTTTAACCATTGGTAAGACCTCAATCCTGCCAACTATTTTTCCTATTTTTGCCGGGTTGCTGTCAAATACCGCGACAATTGAAAATCCGCGCTTATTAAAGCCCTGATAATCGCAAACAGCATAACCCAAGGCCCCGGCCCCAACAAGGATGAGGGGCCATTTTTGATCAAGCCCCAGGATATTTAAAGTACAGCCTAATAAATCCTTTACTTTGTACCCTACCCCGCGTGTGCCGAAATCACCGAAATAAGCGAGGTCTTTTCTTACCTGTGCCGGATTAATACTTAACCCCTCTGCAATTTCACCGGATGAGACAAACCCAACTTCTTTTTGATCAAGGTTCTCCAAGAATCTTGAATATAACGATAACCTTGCGACAGTCGCTTCAGGTATTCTGGGCGCCTTCACATTCAAAACTCCCTGGTCAATTACGAATAATCAGAACATTGATACTTATTAATATATATCAGCGCCTCACTACTGTCAAATAAATTTATTGTTTATTTTTATAAGGCATTTTGTACAGCTTGTATAGTCAGATCAATGTCTTCACCGCTATGTGCGGAAGAAATAAACCAGGTTTCAAATTGGGACGGCGCAAGGTAAATCCCCTGATCGAGCATTTTCTTAAAAAACTGCGCGTAACGATTTGTGTCTGACCTGCAGGCGGAATTATAATCTGTCACCTTGTCCGCTGTGAAAAATAAAGAGACCATGGAGCCGACCCGGTTAATTGCAACCCCGGCGCCGGATTCAGCGGCAGCCCTGGCAAGTCCGTCAGCCAGACGCGCTCCTTTGCTTTCGAGATGCTCATAAAAACCGTTTTGCCGTAAAATCTTTAAAGTCGCCAAGCCTGCAGTCACGGCAAGCGGGTTTCCCGAAAGCGTTCCGGCCTGGTAAACCGGACCCTGCGGGGCTATACGTTCCATAATTTCACGCCTGCCGCCGTACGCTCCTACCGGCAGGCCTCCGCCAATCACTTTTCCCAGACAGGTTAAGTCAGGTTTGACGCCGTACAGCTCCTGCGCTCCGCCGTAAGCAACCCTGAAGCCCGTGATAACCTCGTCAAAAATGAGCAAAGAGCCAAATCTGCCGGCCAGATCCCGGATACCTTTCAAAAAACCCGGATCAGGCGGTACTACACCCATGTTTCCGGCAACCGGCTCAACAATCATAGCGGCAATGTCCTTGCCTTCCTTTTTAAAGACAGCCTCAAGCATGTCCAGGTCGTTGTACGCTGAAACGATCGTATCAGCCGCCGCATTTCCGGGCACCCCCGGACTGTCCGGTAAACCAAGCGTCATCGAACCCGAACCGGCTTTTACCAGCATAGAGTCGGCGTGGCCGTGATAACAGCCCTCAAATTTGACAATCTTATCCCGGCCTGTAAAAGCACGGGCAAGCCTTAAGGAACTCATTACCGCTTCCGTGCCTGAATTAACCAGTCGCACCATGTCAATCGAAGGTACGGCGGCAACAATGGCGCCAGCCAGGTTTGTTTCCAGTTCAGTCGGAGCGCCGTAGCTTGTCCCCAGTTCCACACATTCCTTCAGCGCTTTTACAACTTCAGGATGACAGTGTCCCAGGATCAAAGGCCCCCAGGAACATACATAATCTATGTACTTGTTCCCGTCAGCATCAAAAATATTGCTGCCCCTGCCTTTTTCAATAAAAACAGGATTTCCCCCAACCGCTTTGAAGGCCCGGACAGGGCTGTTGACACCGCCCGGAATAATTCGTTTGGCCTGATCAAATAAAGCGGCCGAATTAAGGTATCTTTTTTCCTGCATCTTTTTCCCAGCCTTTAGTCAAGGAAATACTCCATGCTGCTTTTTTTTAATTCCGCGGTGCTGAAAAGTATCCGGTAACCTGTGATTCCTGTTGATAAAGAGATCTTTTCTGCAACACTGCGGCAGTCTTGTTCTTTTTTTCCGTGGATAACCGTGTAAAGTGTATAAGGCCACCCGGGCGCGCTTGGGCGGTTATAACAATGGGTCACTTCGGGAAAGGAGGCCATTACCCGGCCAACCTCTTTTATCCTTTCTTCGGGAACAGGCCAGACAACCATTGCATTGGCAACATAACCCACATCATGGTGTTTGACCACAGCGCCGAAACGGCGGATAATCCCTCTGGCAAGAAAGTCTTTTACCTTCGCGACGACTTCCTCTTCACATACGCCAAGCCTGTCCGCAATATCCCTGAACGGACGGCTGACCAGCGGCAAACCTTTCTGTAGTTCCCTGACCAGTTCCTTTTCCTGTTCACTCAGCATTTAAACACCTATGTGATCTTAAAATTAACACCAATTTTAAAAACATTTTCCGCAGGAAGTGACAATAACTCTTTTATACCCGTAAGTTCACGGATATTTTTTATTGTCTGATCAAGCTTATCCTGGGATTCCGCTAAAACTGTAAACCACATGTTAAACTCGTGGTCACGGAGGTAGTTATGTGTTACTCCCCGAAAACCATTGATTATCGCAGCCACTTCACTTACCCGCTCAGGGGGTACTTTTAGGGCGCACAGCGTTCCCTTGTACCCGACCCGCCTGGAATCGAAAACTGCCCCCAAACGGCGTATAATTCCGGCATCTTTCAAACGCCCGAGGCGTTTGATAATTTCTTCTTCGGATACATTCAATTCCTCAGCCAATGCCCGGTAGGGTTCGGCCACTACGGGCAGGCCGTTTTGAACGATATTCAGCAAATCCCTGTCTGTTTCATCAAGCATTTTCATTCATCCCTGCCGCCCAATGTTTGCTTATGCCGGCACCAGGGCTCCTCGCCCATGTAGTCCCCGGTATAAAAATAGGCCCGCGCCCGGCAGCCTCCGCAGATCTTCCTGTACTGGCAGATCCCGCACGACCCCTGGTATTTTTCCGAACGGAGCCTGTTTAAGACGCTGTTTTCCTTCCAAATGGCTCTGAAAGGGATCTCCCTAACATTGCCAAGCGGTATGTCCAAATATGCGCAGGGCTGTACTTCCCCCAGCGGGCTGATGATGCAGTACGCTATACCGGCCAGGCAGCCCTTGCTGAATCTAAGCTTCAAGCCCATTTGTCTGGCAATTCGCATGAACTGGGGGGCGCAGGTCGGCTTTAACTCTATATTTACTTCCTTCTGTTTCTTTAGAATTTTATGCAGCAATTCCTCATGCTGCTCGGATGTAAGGGAGCCTTCTTTGATATCCACCGCCCGGCCGGTAGGTACAAGGAAAAAAATGTGGTGGGCAATAGCCCCTTCTTCTACGGCAAAATCAGTCAGGGCTTCTACATCATTGTAATTCCAGTCAACCACCGTGGTATGAATCTGAAACGGCAGTCCCTCCCGCCGGCAGGCCCGCATGCCTTCCACAGCCGCCTGCCAGGAGCCTTGAGCGCCGCGCCAGTAGTCGTGCTGTTCTATGTCCAGGCTGTCCAGGCTGATTCCCGCGGCCATAATCCCCGCTTTTTTTAACCGCTCTGCCACATCTCCGGTAATAAGCGTTCCGTTGGAACCCAGAACAGGCCTTAATCCGCTTTTGCGGGCATATTCAACAAGCTCGTAAAGATCCGGCCTTAAAAGAGGTTCTCCCCCGCTGAAAATCATTATTTTAAAACCCGACCGGGCAATTTCATCGATCATGGTCATGGCTTCCGCAGTCGTCAGTTCAGCGGCTTTTATTTCGCCGGCGTTGCGGTAGCAGTGCAGGCAGCGCAGGTTGCATGCGTTGGTTGTATTCCAGGAAACCAGCAAGCTGATTATCCCCTTTCCTGCAGCCAGCGGGCCACGTCTTTGGCGTGATAAGTCAGAATAACATTTGCCCCGGCGCGTTTGATTGCAGTCAGGTTTTCTAAAACAACATCGCGCTCTTCAAGCCAGCCCTGACGGGAAGCAGCCTTGACCAGGGCGTATTCCCCGCTGACGTTATAGGCGGCCAAAGGACAGTCGAAGTTTTCTCTTGCCCTGCTGATTATATCAAGGTAGGCAAGGGCCGGTTTGATCATGATCAGATCAGCCCCGCTTTCCACATCAATATTCATCTTGCGCAGGGCTTCCCGGGCATTGCCGTAATCCATCTGGTAAGATTTGCGGTCGCCGAACTTGGGACTAGAAGCGGCGGCCTCGCGAAAGGGTCCGTAATAAGAAGAGGCGAATTTGGCCGAATAGGCCATTACCGGGGTATCCGTGTAACCCGCCTGATCGAGATGGCTGCGGATGGCGCCGGCGCTGCCGTCCATCATATCCGAAGGAGCAACCATGTCCGCTCCTGCCCTGGCATGTGAATGAGCGGTCAGAGCCAGCAGCTCCAAGGTCGGATCATTTAATACACGGCCGTCCCTGACTATTCCGCAGTGTCCGTGGCTCGTATAACCGCAAAGACACACATCAGTTATTAAAAACAGCTCAGGAAGCTCTCTTTTAATAATCCGGAGGGATTCCTGCACAATTCCTTCGTCATTATAGGCTTCGGTGGCCATTTCGTCTTTTTCAGTCGGCACGCCGAAAATCAGCACGGCCTGGATACCGAGTTCTTTAACCGTTGACAGTTCCTCAAGCAGTGTATCTATAGAAAAATTGAAAATTCCGGGCATGGATTCGATTTCTTTGCGGACACCTTTGCCGCGGGTTACAAAAACAGGATAGATTAAATCTTCCACTACAAGTGTTGTTTCCCTGACCAGACGGCGCATGCGCTCATCGTTGCGCAAGCGGCGCAGCCTCACTACAGGATAAATCATCAATACCATCCCTTTATTTCGTACTTGTTGCTTTAAAGTCCAATTTCCTGATCACTCAGGTAACAGGCGGGATCGGAAGCCCAGAAATCGCCGCAGGCAGCTTCGGCCCGGGTGCGCGAGTTCCCGTTGCAGAGATCAAGCCAGCGGCAGGCGCCGCACCTTCCTTTTAATAAGGAACGGCGGTTTCTAAGACCTGCCATAACCGGGTTGTCTGCATCCCGCCAGATTTCCGAAAAAGGTCTTCTCTTGATATTACCGAACGTATGCTGGAGTGTGAACTGGTCGGGATGGACATTGCCGTCCCAGTCCACAGCGCCAAGGGCCGCTCCCGAACGGTTGCCCCCATTTAACCTGAGCAGGTGGTATACTTCCTCAGCCCTGGCCTGGCTGCTCCTGAGTAATTTCAAATACACATAGACGCCGTCGGCGTGATTATTTACTGTCAAGACTTCCTTCTGCAGCCCCCGGCGGTGATAATCCAACACCCGGTCCATAATCAGATCCAGCGCTGCACGCTTTTCGGCGGCTGTTATATCCTGATCGGACATTTCAGTGCCCCGTCCTGCGTAGGCAAGGTGGTAAAAACAAATCCGGGGGATGTTCTCCGTTTCGATTAATTCAAATACGGATTCTATTTCAGACAGGTTATACTTGTTTATTGTAAAGCGCAGGCCCACCTTCTGCCCTACGGAAAGGCAGTTCCGGATCCCCTGCAGGGCAGCGTCAAAAGCGCCGCGAAGGCCGCGGAAACTGTCGTTGATCTCTTTCGTGCCATCCAAACTGACACCGACATAACTTACTCCCGCATCTTTAATCTTTTTTGCGGCGTCAAGAGTGATCAGCGTTCCGTTGGTTGAAATGGTTAAACGAAGGCCCAGTTTTCCGGCATAGCTGATCAGGTCAAAAAAGTCCGGCCTTAAAACCGGCTCCCCCCCTGAAAGAAGCAGCGCAGGGACCCTGAACGCCGCAAGGTCATTTAAAAAACTAACCGCTTCCTGATAAGTTAATTCTTCCCCCGGCCCTGACCGCGCAGACGCATAACAGTGCCTGCACTTAAGATTGCAGGCCCGGGTTATGTTCCAGGCGACCACTGGGCCATACCCCGCAGCCGCGCCGGAGCGCTGCGAAGAGGAGCTTTCGCTGTAACGCAGCGAATCGCCATAGTATTCAGTGCCGGAAAGAAGCTTGGTAATGCTGATCAAATTATTCAGAGCCCTTCTTTAATTGCTTTTTATTAATTGCTTCTTAGAATTGCTTCAACAAGCCCCTCAGACGTATATTCCCGGGCGACAATATCCGCCCTTAAGCCGGATTCAGCCGCAGCCTGAGCTGTTACGGGGCCGATGCAGGCTACCTGGATATTTCTCATCAATGCGGGCAATTCGGATCCGCCAAACAGCTGCACAAAATTATGCACCGCAGACGGGCTGGCGAAGGTGATCAGGTGAATTAAGCCCTGCTCCAGCATCCGCCTTAGATAGTCCGGATCGCCCCCGGCTGTACAGGTCCGGTAAGCGATTACCTCTTCAACCTCCGCTCCAAGGCCTGCCAGAGCTTCCTTTAGAAATTTACGGGCTTTGTCCGACCTGGGCAGCAAAATACGATCTCCCGTTTTAATCATGTCCTTGATACTGGCCACAACCTCTTCCGCTATGTATACCGACGGCGTCAAGGCGACCCTGAGGCCGTGTTCTTCCAGCGCTTCCCTCGTTTTGGGACCAATCGCCGCGAGTTTAATCCCCTTTAAATCCCGGATATCTATTAAACGTTCGTTCATTCTTTTGAAAAAGAATTTTACACCATTTTTGCTGGTAAAAATAATCCAGTTAAACTGCCCGATTCTGTCCAGCGCCTGATCCAACGGACTGCTATCATCAGGCCCGGCAATCGCGATGGTAGGGAAAACAATTACTTCCCCGCCTTGTTCCGTTAAAAGACGGGCAAGGCCTTCACCCTGCTGTGCTTCACGGGTGACTAAAATACGCCTGCCGGTAAAAGGCTTTTTTTTCAGCCACCAGAGCTTTTTATGCAAACCGGCTACGCCGCCGATAACAATCACGGCCGGGTTTTTAAAATTTTCCCGTTCAGCCTGCAAGGCAATATCAGCTAGCGTTCCCTGTAAAAATTCCTGTTCCGCCCATGTACCCCAGCGGATTAAAGCAGCCGGTGTTTCGCCGCTGCGCCCGTGTTTGATAAGCTGCCCACAGATGGCTTTCAGGTTGGCCATTCCCATCAGAAAGACCAGGGTTCCTGGTCCTGCAGCTATTTTGTCCCAGGCAATCATCGAATTTTCCTTGTCGGGGTCTTCATTTCCCGTAACAATTGTTACAGACGAGGCATGGCTGCGGTGCGTAAGGGGAATTCCGGCATAAGCCGGCGCAGCCACGGCGGATGTGACGCCGGGCACGACTTCAAAAGGCACGCCCGCTTCAGCCAGGGCTTCCGCCTCTTCCCCGCCCCTGCCAAAAATAAAGGGGTCGCCGCCTTTAAGGCGCACAACTGTTTTCCCTTCCCCGGCCAGGCCAATCAGCAATGAATTTATTCCGTCCTGGGTTCCGGCCAGGCCGGTAGTTTTTTTCCCCATAAATATTTTCCCGGCCTCGGGGCTCGCAAAAGAAAGCACCTGGGGATTAACCAGCCTGTCGTAAACAATAACGTCGGCTTTCTCCAAACACTGAATGCCTTTAACGGTAATCAGCCCCGGATCGCCCGGACCGGCGCCGACCAGATATACTATACCTTTTGACACTGATTATCAAACTCCTGACGGACCGACTTCAATATTGAAGCTGCGCCTTTGGATAGCAGCTTCTGGGCAAGTTCTTTGCCTAAAACGTCTGCCTGTTCTTTAGGGCCGGTGGTTCTTTCCCTGACAAGGCGACTCCCGTCGAGGGTAAGCGCTATTCCTTCAAGAACAAGGGAATCGCCTTCAGCCTGTCCGATCGCGCCTATCGGCGCCTGGCATCCGCCTTCGAGTTCCTTCATAAAAGACCTTTCGGCGGTTACGGCCGCCCTTGAGTCCCCATGATCCAGGCGCGATATCATCCTGTGTATTTCTTCATCGTTTTCCCGTATTTCAACACCGATTGATCCCTGTCCAACCGCCGGTATGCAAATCGAATAAGGTATTTTTTGGGCAATTATTTCTTCGAAGCCCAGTCTTTTAATCCCTGCAAAAGCCAGTATAAGCGCATCCAGACCCTCTTCCGAGAGCTTCTTCAGACGGGTGGTCAGGTTGCCGCGCATGGTTGTCATTTTCAAATCAGGCCGGTAATGCAGCAGCTGGGCAATTCGCCTTAGGCTGCTTGTGCCAATCGAAGCGCCCTTTGGCAGATTCTGAAGGGTTACTCCGGCAGGCGCGATTAAAACATCCCCCGGCCATTCCCGGCGGCAGACAGCGCCGATAGACAACTTATCGGGCAAACTGGTGGGAAGATCCTTCATACTGTGAACGGCAAGATCTATTTTCCCCTCCAGCAGGGCTATTTCCAGTTCTTTAGTAAACAGGCCCTTATCGCCAATCTTAGCGAGGGCCACGTCCTGAACATTATCACCAAGGGTCTTGATTCCAACTATTTGGAACAATAATCCCGGCTCTAAATTTTGCAGTTCCCCTAGCACCCAGCGGGCCTGGCAGAGGGCGAGAACACTGTCTCTGGTCCCAATTCTTATTTCCCGCTTCAAACTCTACCTCCGTCGATCATTGTTTTAAGCCTGTGCTCCCTGACTTGCTCTTCTTCAACCTGCAAGTCGAAAAGGGCTTGCAGAACTTCGGTGTAAAGATGCCCCTTTGATGTTAAAGCGTAATCCTTCAATCTTGTTATCGGCACATGCAGAAGCTGGTTAACAATTGAATTCACCAAAGAACCGATTACCTTGCGGTCATGCGGCGTCAGTTCACCAAGACGGTTTAATGCCCGGCGAAGCTCGTGTTGTTTAATTTCTTCCGCCCATTGCTTTAATGCGGAGACTGTCGGGACCACGAATTGCGTACCCAGCCACTTCATAAACTGATCCAATTCGTGTTCAATTATACCTTCAGCATCAACAGCCATCTGTCTTCTCAAAGCAAGGTTCCGGTCTACGATATACTGCAGATCGTCAATGTCATATAAAGAAATTCCCGGCAACTCGGCCACCGCAGGATCGATATCACGCGGGACGGCAATATCCACAATCAGAATCTTTGCTCCCGGACGTGAACAAAGCGCTTCAGCCACCTGCCGGTGATGAACTACATAGTGAGGAGCGCCTGTACAGCTGATTACAATATCCGACTTGATCAGGTGCTGGTATAGTTCTTCAAACCTTACCGCCCTGCCGCCGAATTCCTTGGCCAGCTCCAGAGCGCGGTCGTATGAACGGTTGGATACTATTACTCCGTTTACTCCGTTGGCGACGAGATAGCGTACGGAAAGCTCGCTGATTTTGCCGGCGCCCAGAATCAGCACGGAACGGCCTTTTAAATCGCCCAGGGTCTGCCTGGCCAATTCAACAGCAGCATAACTGACTGAAACAGCATTCTGATCGATGGCTGTTTCCCTGTGGACCTTCTTGCCGACGGTTATGGCCTGCTGAAAAAGAGAGTTTAAACAGCTGTTGGTGGAACCGTTCGCATAGGCTACCTGGTAAGCGCTTCGCACCTGGCCCAGAATTTCTGTCTCTCCTACAACCATTGAATCCATGCCGGACGCAACTCTGAACAAATGACGGATTGCATCGTAAAGAATATGGACATATGTAAAGTTTTTAATTTGTGAAATATCCGTTCCGGACTTACGGGAAAGGAAACTTTGAACGACGCCGATTCCCTCGTCAAGTTCCTTGGAAGCAACATAAACTTCCGTTCTGTTGCAGGTAAATAAAACCACGCATCCATCAATAACTGGATGTGAGCAGAGCGCGTCAAGTGCTTCTTTTGTCAACTGTTCAGTAAAAGAAAGCTTTTCCCTTATTTCCACGGGCGCCGTTCTATGGCTGACGCCTACCGCTACGATAAACATCGTTTATTATACGCTCCCTCGC